>Ga0056128_1002084_pt1 | contig 23316 bp, 23 predicted proteins | sample WorMetLIZISLAND2_FD_71113 | JGI IMG/M metagenome (GOLD analysis project Ga0056128, IMG submission 71113) | Marine gutless worms symbiont microbial communities from Max Planck institute for Marine Microbiology, Germany - Olavius geniculatus... ... | reverse complement strand
AATGCACGAAGACCGTCAGCGATAACGAGCAAAACATGAACGGTGAAAACCACGTAAAAGCATGTCAAAAAGACAATAAAAGCAACCGACGATGAAAAATACAACTGCACCAGACATGGCGACTCCCGCTTATTATTATTATTATTACTACAATCAACTACCCGTTTTTATAGGATTGTGGCCTAGTGTGATGAGAGTAATGCTGAAGAACACATACATAGTCGGTTTTAGCATGTGGCTCAGTCTGTCAGAATTCAGTTGTCATAACCATTGCATTGACTGATATCTCATTGTAATCAGAGTGTTTATTTCTACACATTTACTGGTACCATGTGGGTGTTGTTAGTACTGTCATGCTGCGTATGTCAAGTTGATACTGCTGCTGCGTATGTGACATGCATGCAGGAAGCGGTTCGTAACTCCGTCTGTCACAACGCAACTGTTGTTGCCAACGCGATCATGCATTGCGGCACCACGTCCGATCAGTTTCTCAGGTACGTACATCTCATATCAGCACTTTCCTTTATTCTCCACCGGTTTTTATTTAATCTGATACTTCTGTAAGATTTTACTGCTACACATTGCAGTGTTTAATATTTAAGTAGTTGTTGAGATCTTAATTGATTACCGTTTGTATGTATGTCCACCCCTCATCTTCCAGTAGACAGCATTCTGACATTAATGACTGTCTGAAGCATATGAGGGAAGATTCTTACAACTGCCATTATTGTTAGTTACATATGCATGCTTTGGATTGGCAGTTCTTACAATTTTAGGTTTTGGTTGTTTTTAGGTCTTATGTCTCATAAAGGTTAAACTTTGTGTAAAGGTTAAGCTTTATGTTTCGTTATTATGTGTACATGCATTGCCTGCAAAGGCCATCCCCGAAATGACCTATACTGTGTCGGGTGGATGTAAAACCTTACTCACTCACTCATTTTTGGTTTATGGCATACTGTACTTGTTTGGTCATGTCTTTTCTAACCCTGTCATCATTGCATTTCTGTAAATATGTGTATATCATATATAACCGGCTGGATGCTGAATAGTGTATATAATATACACACATGTTGGTGGTGTAGCATAGTGGTTAGAACGTCGGTCCTGGCCGGCGGACTTTCCCTATCCTGCGCTAGAATGATGGATGGCCGTGTGACCACTTTGTGGGTACGGCGTCCGCTATCAGTCAACCAACAAGGCCAACTCAGCGTGCCATCCCTCCGGGTCGCTTAAATGAGTAGTAACTCGTTATATGGGTTACAGAAGGTGGGGACCTTTGTACAGCTGACTGGGCTGCCTGGCCGGCCGGTGTGCCAGCCTGTGTTTGCAGGCTGCACGTGGCGGTTGTGCGATTGGCGGCTCTGGTTAGTGACGAAAAGCGCATTAGAGGTGTGTATATACACGACGATGTGCTATACAAATTGACAACCTTTACCTTTACATGTATGTTATTGTTTGCAGGGACAACTTAGAGTGGTTAGCTCGTGCAACAAATTGGGCAAAGTTCACAGCAACAGCAAGCCTCGGCGTCATTCACAAGGTATGTGACGGTCACTGTTGTTACTTGTAGTAGTAATAGTAGCAGTGGTAGTATTTAGTAGTAGGTGCAGCAGAGGCAGAATTATGTTGTCTGTCATTGCTGTTTTATTATTTTGTGCTGCATAGTCTGTTCTTGTTTTAAGAATTCTACGATTCTGTGTTCTTTCTTGTGATTCTGTATTGTTCATGCTTGAATGTTTATTACCTGAGAATAAGATCTATGCTCGGTTGGTGGGGCAGGTATTGTGGTTCTGTTCTGGAGTTTCTTTTTTTAACTTTATCGCGTTGTGTCTATAAATTATAATGTGTGGTTTTCGCTGTCTCTGGCATAATAAACTATGATTCTGATCGCGTTTGGTGAACTGCTTGAAGTGAAGTTGCATTCTAGCTGTTGATTTTTGTGGTACTGCTTGGGTAACGAATAGTGGTAAAGGCGTCTGGTGTTTTGGCGTGCAGGGTCACGAGAAAGAAGCGTTACATCTGATGTCGACATATCTGCCTAAAGAGACTGGGCCAGGCTCTGTCTACTCAGAAGGTGGAGGCCTCTATGCACTTGGTGAGTGCTGTACTTTCGTGCTGAATGAAGATAAATTATAGTGTGCCAACATTTTATGCTCACATAGTCTTCATTTTCATTTTTGTCCAGTAATTTAGCTAGTGTGCAGTGGCTTTTTCTTCTAGTAATACAGCCAGAGCGTTGTGATGTGCCACTGTTTCAGTTGGTCAACTGTAATTAATTTTAAGGTCCATTGTGGCATTTCTCTGCATATTTGCACTTACGCTTGGAATAAACACATGTTATTCTCCTGTATGTTGTGTTCTAGAAAACTTTGTTTGGGTAATGACTTTAATTGTGTATAATCTTAGACTCAGACTGTATAATGGAAATACACAGTTATTTTTGTTCCACTCTTATTGGAACTGTATTGTATCCGGCTAATGTATTTTTTGCAGAATTTAAGTATATTGTTTGCGGCTAGGTTTGATCCATGCAAACCACGGTGGTGAGATGATCGACTATCTGCTGTCTCAGCTGCGTGATGCGACATCGGACGTGGTCCGTCATGGCGGCTGCCTCGGCCTTGGTCTGGCTGCAATGGGAACGGCGAACAACAGTGTCTACGAACAACTCAAACACTGTCTTGAACTGGACGATGCCGTCACCGGTTATTGTTGCAGTCTTGTCCTCATTTTTGTTAAACAGGGTAGCCATGAACCTGGAAAACCTAGCATACTCATGGAATTCTCTGAACTTGGAAAACTCCTGGAAAACTCAGGGAATTCTGTGCAACCTTAGGGAAACATTATAAAAACCAAAACAGTGTCACAATGACAGTTTCTGGAGAGAGAAAATGCTCCAAAATACATCTGCATTTGGGGCTCTGCTCCGGACTACTGGGGGAGTTTAAAGTGCTCCCCCAATTTACCATCATTGCAATTACTATTTCTTGCAATAACCTATGGAAAAGTATGTTTTTGTCTCTGCAAAAAACCCGAAAATTTGGCGATTTTTTTCTCCGACTTTATGGCCATCTTGTTAAATGTTTAAACTTTGTTGTTGTTTCTGTCTCCGTTGATAAACTGTCCTGTTGATCTTAGTCATCATTGTCATCATGATCATGACAGGATTATATTGCACAGATAGCCTATATAGGCCATCAAGCACCATTAAAGTCAAAATAGTTTAATATAAAAGATAGTTGTGAACAGAGTTGTAAAGATGTGTCTTAAGGTGTTGATTTGAAACTGGCAGCATTGGCAACAGATTGAAGTTCATCATGCTGTAGGTTCCGTATGTGTGGGCCAGCATCTGGAAAAGTACACATAATTTGTTCAATCCAGCCTTTAAAAGTGACTGCAGTAATCTAAACAGATTATCCATGAGACATTTTTAAGCCTGACTATCTGTGGAAAGTCAGCTAGTTAAACATTGGACAACTGTAATTGTGTGAGAGTGTATTGTGTGTATTAGTGTGCTTTGGGAGCAGATTTAGGAAATTGTTGACACTGCAGCTACATTTTGTAGTAATTGCTGTAATTGTTGTTAATCTTGGTATATGAGTAGTGCATACTGTACTGCTGACATGTCCTTTTATTGTGAAGTGCTTTTACACTTTAGTTTTGTGGTCTAAGCAGTAACTGTTATCTATGCCATATTAAACTGTGATGTTGATGATGGAAGCTGTTTTGCATGCCCTGGTTATTGGTCAGCTTAGTTAGTGTATTTGTGGCTATGTAGGTGAAGCAGCTGGCATTGCTATTGGCCTTGTGAAGCTTGGCACATGTGACCTGGCTGCAATCACTGATATGTTGACCTACGCTCGTGAGTCGCAGCACGAGAAGATCCTACGCGGTCTGGCGGTCGGCCTGGCACTGACATTGTATGGTCGTCTGGAGGAGGCTGATCACTGTATCAGTGAACTGTCACGGGACAAGGACCCCATACTGCGCTGGGCGGCGGCACTGGCACTGGCTGCTGCATACGCTGGCACTGCTAACAATGGTGCCGTGAGGCAGCTGTTACACATGGCTGTCAGTGATGTCGCAGATGATGTGCGGCGTGCTGCTGTCGCTTCTATCGGCTTCATCTTGTTTCGGTCGCCTGAGCAGTGCCCAACTGTTGTTTCTTTGCTTGCCGAGTCATATAATCCTCATGTCCGGTTAGTAATCATTACGCACGAAAGCAGCTACTGTTTTCAGCATTATTAGCCATCACAATTCTGTCTGTCTGTCCGTCCGTCCGTCCGTCACATGGGTGGATCAGTCAAAAACGGTGCAAGATAGGATCACCATATCTTCACAGTCGAAGATTCTAGTTTCAGGAATCATTAAGCTTTTCCATAAGTTCGAAGGGGGTCATTCCGAATGAGGGCGCTAAATAAGGGGGTGGGCAAAGTCTGCGATTTTTGGCCAATAAGTCACTGTATCTCAGTAATGGTGCGAGATAGGGCCTAGGTTACTATTAATCACTAATAAGAAGTCATACACTGGCTCTCAATTGGGGCCGAATTCAATGACCTTGAATGACCTTGAACGCCAAAATAGGGGGTTTTATGGAATTTTTGGCGATTTCAGGCTGCAACACAAGTCTATATCATTCACAAGGTTGCGCAACGCTACTATCGTTATGCAATCCAGATAGAGAATTTGTATATTAACTTAGTGTGAACACCCCAATTTTCAGCTAAACTACTAAACCGGAACTGCTATAGGCTTTCGCATGTCTCGTGAGCATTAGCTCAAATTTCTTGTTATTTTCCATTATTAATTAATTTATTTGATGATTTGTTTATACATAAGTAATTTTGCTAGTGGCTTTTGACACCTGCTCGTTTGCGATTTATTCTGTTGTTTTTTTGGTTTTGCAATTCATATTTCTATACCCACCTGGACAGTGGTTTACCATACCAAAATGCATTGATTTGTTTCTATGCTGTCTGATTTTTGTTCTGGATGGAAGGCTGAGTTGACGTAAGAATTAAAAGTTAAAGCATGTACGTTGTTCTTTATAGAAAATTTACTGCAGAGCTATGGAGTATCACATGCCATCGAGATCACACAGTATCACCTGACACAGTTGAACGCACTGCACCATAACCCCAGTCAGTACTTGACTGATCCTCTGCCTCAGAAGAATGGAAGGCTAAGTTGACCTTGGTGTTGCTTATATGCTGAGATGGTTTGCCGGTTCACATCCTGGCAGTAAGCACTTGATAGCAACTCGATTCGACCAGGAGTCGATGTGATGGCGTCTTGATCAATCAAGTCCACTGTCCTAGCCATTACATCGCCAAGCCATGTAGTAATTATGCAATGTGTACACTGAACTGTAGGTACGGTTCGGCGTTGGCTCTGGGTGTGGCGTGTGCTGGGACGGGATTGAAGGAAGCAATTGCTCTGCTGGAGACATTGTCCAATGACCCGGTGAGCTATGTACGCCAAGGTGCACTTATTGCCTCGGCACTTGTACTGGTACAGCAGAATGATCAGACCTGCTCACGAGTTGCACACTTCAGACAGCTGTATGCCAAGGTATCGTTTACTCATCATTATTTGCATCATTGTGATAGGGTGGCTTAATGTGGCATTAATAGTATGCATTACCTCATATTTTTCTATTGTGTTTGTAAGGTGTCAGATGAGTAGGTCCAGACATGGCTGAAGAAGCAGAAAAGTCTTGAGACATTGCCTGAAGACCAAGAGTGACAGTTTTGTCTTTACTGTCATTGCTCAGTGAATTATGTGTTGAAACTGTTGGTTATACATGTTGTCGGCATTTGTCATTCCACTCCACATGTGGCATATCTGAGTAGGGCTTTGGTCACTTGTTCTAACAGAAGTCAGGCACTTGCTTTAGAAGTTTTATGGTAACAAGATAATGTTCATATGAACACGGAGTCTGTCCAATGCATTTCGACAGTTTACAGTATATGTTCATATAAATATAATCAGTGAGCTGTTTAGACTGGTAGAAAAAAAATCAAACAGCTTAATGTAAAATTGTACAGCAGCAATGATCCTTTCAGACTTCTGTATTATTTTAACTAAACTATAAACATTGTCAGTTACGAGACCATTCGATTCATCACCAGCGCTTTACTATAAAGGTCCATCGTCACCATGTGTCTATCTTGCACTGTTATGGTGATATGGCGCCTCAAAGATAATGGGGTCACGACTTTGACCTTTTGGGGTCACGTGACGTCATCGGTCACGTGACCGTTTGACTCCTGGGGTTGACTTCCTATGGGTGGTCCATAGTGACCATGCGTCCATCTGGCACCGTTACGGAGATATGTTGCCTCAATTATTGGATTCACGGATGTGGACACGGAAAGAAAGATGGAAGGAGGTAAAGAGGAAGGGAAAGGGAAATGGAAAAGGGAAGGGAAAGGAAAAAAGGGTGAAGGGTAAGGGAGAGGGGAAAGACAAGAGAAAGGGGGAAAAGAAAGGAAAGGGAAAGGAAGGTAAAGGAAAGAGGAAGCGGAAGGTAAAGAGAAGAGGAAGCGGAAGGGAAAGGAAAAGGGGGAAGAGGAAAGGGAAATGGGGAAAGGGAAGGAAAACAAGGAAAAGGGAAGGTGGAAGGAAGATAGCTTAAGGAATGTTGGATACATGGATGCACGGACACTCTGGTGATTTTATACTCAATTAGTGTTACGTGTTCCACTCTGCAGGCAGCTCTGTGGCAGTCTATGCCAAAGTGCTGCTTTTTTTCATTTTTTGTTGTTGCTAAGCTCACTGTATTGTATTTATGTTTTTGTAATAGTGTTGTTGTTTTGCCTATTTTTCCAGTTATTATAATTTGTTGTATTGTTCTGAGCATGTGTATATGCTGTCTACAGGTGATTGGTGATAAACATGAAGACGTGATGGCTAAGTTTGGTGCAGTACTGGCTCAGGGCATCATAGACGCTAGCGGTCGCAATGTCACTGTTAGTCTACAGTCACGCTCGGGTCATACCAACATGGCTGCAGTTGTTGGCCTGCTTGTCTTTAATCAGTTCTGGTATTACTGTTTCATGACATGCTTTATCCACCTTTGACTTCTATATTATGATTGAATTATTTTTGTTTGCTTTCATTGTTGCTGAAATGATAAAACTTTTATTTCGATCAGATGCCTAAATCGATGTTATTGGTGATCACTCATAGGTAAACCATACTTTCCAGTGGAATTTTTTATGCGCTGAATTTAATTTCAACTCTTTGAACATCATTTTTAGTGCTTTGTTGTTGATGGTTGGCTTGGGAAAGTTTTTCTACAACAATTCCCAAGCAGTCTTTTGAGACGCTTGTAGCCTCAAGTTGCCTAACTTGGAGTATTTCTGGAAAATGGGCTGGTTAAATGAAAATCGAGTGAGTGACGGTGCTGATATGAATGTTGTAATTATTGCTTAACTGTTACAGTACAGGATGATGTCTAATGCAAATTATACAGTGTCCAAGCATGTGCTATGTTCTGTGTTGACTGAGCTAGTTATTGTGTAGGTATTGGTATCCGTTGACCCACTTTTTGTCACTGGCACTGAGTCCGACTGCCGTGATTGGTCTAAACTCTGCCCTTGACATGCCAAAGGTCGAGTTCAGATCCAATGCGCGTCCGTCGACGTTTGCATACCCGCCGCCGCTGGAGGAGAAGAAAGACAAGAGCAAAGAGAAAGTGGAGACAGCCGTGCTGAGTACGACGGCCAGACAGAAGAAGAAAGAAGCCGAGAAGAAGAAAGATGAAAAGATGGAAGTGGTGAGAACTGAGATGATTAATTTATTGTTAGAAATGCACTGCTAATAAACGGATTTGTTAATGTTTTGTTAATCCATAAAAGTAAAATACTCGGTCTTTTTACAATTTGTAAAACTTTATTAGGCATCATTTCCTGAGTAATTCAAGGCTGGGCATCTTTTTCTCAGAGCAAGTGAGTTTACGCCCCACTTGACATGTCATTTCAGGGACAATTTTCTTAAGCGCTAGTGTGTAACTGTGTATTTGTGTTATGTGTTAGGTATGGTAGTAGATTAGTAACTGTTGGTCTACAGGAGTAGTAACACTGTTACTCGGATTTGTTTTTGCATTTTTTCTTTGTTGAGATTATTAGAGTACCGGGTACTCAATGGAGAAAATCGTGTGAGGCTAGATGTTAGTTAAGTCTTATGATGTTAGCCCAAGTGTGGTGTGCCATGTTTTCAACACCTGAACAAAGGTTCTGTCTTCATGTTATGTGACTATCAGGAGGAGGAGAAGAAAGACATTGACAAGGAGAAAGATCAAAAGAAGGAAGCTGATAACAAAGTGGAAAAAGACAAGGACACTACCACCATTGCCACCCTTGGTGCTGCAGATAAACCACAGGACAGCGTGACGGCAACCACCACGACCAAGGACAAGAGCAAGGAGAAAGAGACGTCATCGATGTTGTTGTCTTCGTCGGAGAAGAAAGACGTTGAAGGTGAAAAGAAAGAGACAGCAGAGCCGACGTTTGAGATGCTCAGCAACCCAGCACGCGTCATGAGAGTGCAGGTGGGCTCTTGCTTTCTCTTGTTGTTGTTATGACAAGCCTGTCTGGCAACACTAATATGTGAGGCCAAATGCCCCGAAGGGATTTCCACCAGTTTCCCCTTAACATAAACCATAAACCAGTGGCGTAGCCAGGATTTGTCAGGAGGGCGGTTGTGATGGGCCGAAAACATGGTGGTTTACTGTCAATGCCTCCAGTGGAGTCCCCTGGTCATGGGAGTCGGGGGAACAAAGCCTAGCTGAAACTAAAAACCTTTTAGTTTTTAGAAGTCCCATAGAAGCAGCAAATCCTCCTGGTTTTCTTACTGTCTTTCCTGCAGAATAGTTTAGACAGCAGATTTGTCGAATAGGTGCACCACTTAAATGTCTCTGTCATTACTTGAGCTTTCGCGTCTTTATGTTAGCCTATTTTCTTGACATTTCTGGAAAATCAGCAATCACATGAACTGCAGAGCATGCTGCCATTGTGGCTGTGGCTGCTAATAAACATCTGATGTTTATGTTTTCTTTATGCTGTATGTCATCGATGTTTTGTGTCTAGCTGCGAGTGATGACGATGCCTGCCGGCTCTCGCTACGTGCCACTCAAAGACGTGACTGTCGGCGGGATTATTATGCTCAAGAACGCTCGACCCACTGAGGACGAGGAAATCATTGAACTCGTCGCCGCCGGTGGACCTAAACCCGACGAAGAGGCGGAACCCGAGCCTCCAGAGCCTTTTGAGTATACCGAGGACTAAGCTCAACTGATGTCATCAGAATTGGCGATGTAGTCGAGCGGGAATGCGGTGTATCGCAATCTGCGCAAATACTTTTGGAAAATTGTTCTTTCCTTTGTACGTCTAAAAATAAAAAAAAGAATGCACAATTTGTTGCAGGGTGCAGATATGCTCCAGAAATACGTTTGCAGTTGGGGCTCTGTAGACCTGAATCTTGCTGGGGTAGCTAAAGCAATCTCCATACCCCTAGCTGATTTAAACAGAGCCTACTTTCAAAGGGAAGGAAGGGAAATGGATGAGGCATTTTTCCAAACAAAAATTTGCCACTACACCACACTGTTTCATTAGTTATGATATAGTGTACTATTTCTGACATTTGTGCGATAGGGTTTTGTTTTGATAAAGTCAGGGAAATTGTCATTTCGTGACTGGAAAAGTCGGGGAATTTTGCTGCAGAAGATACGTAGGAACCCTGGATTTCCTTAATATAATTGTGCTCGGACACTTTTTTTGTGTAATTTGCTATAGCATGTCCACAATAGATGAAAAGATTGCAAATTTACACTATCTTTTCAATATGTCATAATAATTTTTTGGATTTGTGTACATAATAAACTTTATAACGAAGTGCAAAAAGTGCAGAAATTCAAGCAGGATTTTTCGTTAACTCTGTTGGGTTCCAGGCATCTGGCTAGGCCTGCACCACTCATTGACTGCTGTAGGAAATACACGTTCCAGTTGATTGCTGTTGTTGCTTCAGTGTTCTTCACATTAAATGTCTTGTTGATTGCATTTTATGTTACACAAGCTGTGTTTCCCAATCACAGAACCGTGCGGGCCATAAGTGACGCTCCTTTTAACTATGTCAAAATAATGCCACTGTAGATCACCACATATTTGTGCTGTTTGAACAACTTTTACATTTTGATGTTAATTATTTTCAGTTTAAATTTACTCGTCTGTTAGGAAACATTTTCATAATTCTTTTGGAACCCAGAACCTTCACATGTCGATTTTGAATCAAACAGCATTCATCGTTAATTTATCTAACCGTCATGATGAAACTACGATTTATTCTCATTAAAGCAGAACTTGTTAACATCGGCAGATGACGAACGACGTCATTTAATAAAAATAATGTCCGCAAACAAAAAATGCAGTTATACTGCTTCTAACAATAGAGAGAAATAGTCTACTAAAGGGAGTCACTTTTCGCCAACTCTGTAGGTCGATAATTCACGTTCTAAATTTTCATCATTGCAATTTTTGCATCCAAAGTATCGTTACAAACAGGAAAAACAGTGACTCCGCTATCTTTGGGGTGAACCCCTAAAAGTTGGTTAACTCCCCCACCTTTCTTTATCTTAGCTCATCAAAACTATTCTTTTTTGTCTAATTTTATCGCGCTAATGGACAGTTTTGAAAGCTTTTTCTCAAAATTATGCTTTATGAGTCTCAAAATGCGTCAAATTCACTTAACGTACGGCCGCGCTCGGGTTAAATTCCCAAGGCTCCACCAGATCACCTTGTCAAATGGGGATGGATATGCCTTTCCTCATTTTCCCTTACCATTTTAATTTTTTTTCTTAGCGTCGCCACTGGCATTATGTGCTGATAGGCCTACCACAGTAGAACAAACAACACGCTTCTGCAACTTGTTACATATAGGGGCCTTGACCTACCGCACGGTTAGAATAGCTCTGCTTCGTAGAGCATGACGCTTGCCGAACTTGATTTACAATTGATTTCATCGGCAGCAATAGCTGTGATGACCTTCAGACCGTCAGTTTGCATGTAAAGATGTAGGCCTATAGGGGTCTACAGTGCGCAGCAAAAAGAACATCCCATAACGTTTTTGTGCATTTTGCCACAAGCAGCTGCTTGATATTTTAACTTTAAATTTTCTGCACTTAATACCTGTTTATATTCACGTAATACTGCCAAATAGCATGTCTTTAAATTTAAGCTAACTAGGACAACGTTATTTCTTTTTTTGTAACCAAGTCATCATTTCTTACGTTTGCTAGCAGCCGAACGTGTTTAGCACGAAAGGCGTTCGATGTTTGCGCTGCAAAAAACACATTGTTATTTCAACAACAAACAATTTTGCCCTGACTATGTAAGAAGTGTCCGCCGCCAGCTTTCGCACGTGCAGTGAAGTTTTTAGCAGCCTTTGTTGTTGTCTCAGATCACCTGCGGTGCCTGCTTGAGTTTAGCGACAGTGAGAAATGGTCAGAAATTTAAAGAAAAGACTTTACAGACTTAGTTTGTGAAATTCACGCCACTGACTTCACCTGCAGCAAGATGATGCAGGACGCAGTTGTTTTCAGTACGCGTGACCCATTACTAAGTTTTCAAATGTGCAAAATCAAGCTGGTGCCTCGCAATAAGCTCTGTAACTCTGCAAAAGTAAAAAAAAGTATTAAATGCTGCTTAGCTTATTTATGCAGGCCTAAGTGTGAAATTATGCGTTAAAATTACAAGTGCATGGTTGCTGAGAGTGAAATAGCAATTACTTTTAAGGGATGTTTTGTTTTTCCGCACCCTGTATATACAGCAGTCATAACCTAACGTACCAACCGAAGCGCGTACCACACAGATGAATGTAGCCTTTATTACGTGGTACGTCAGTGTCATCAGTCAACAGACGGTTAGAGGAGCAATGGGGGTGACAGGAAACTGGCTGGTGGCTGAGCGGCTAGTAACGACCAGTCTGTACAAGCTGCTGAGGCTGGTGTTCAACATAGGGCAGCGTATCTACTGGCAACTCAACGGGACAGCGAAGAAACTACGTGAAGCTCGCTTGCCTCAGAACTATGAGCGATCGGCTCAAGTCCTCGACGTCGTTTTCGCCCACAAGTTCTGTCCTGGACAGATGGTAACAATAGATAACTTCGTGTGTACTCACAATCGATTTGAGAACCCGCAGTACATCATAGACAACGATCATGTCAGTCTGCTTACCTTCACTGAACATGACGCCATTTTCTGTGAACCCGAAAAGAAAGGTGGGCCTATGTGTATGTACATCAGTATAAAGTGGCAGCGTTTTAAAAAAAACTATCAAAAATTGATTTGAATCAAATAAAAATTATTACTGCACGTAAATCAAATCAAAGCAAAATTCATTTTGACGCCTTACAGCTATTCTGTACGGCGTCTTTGGCATCGTTATCGTCCGTCCGTTGTCCTCTGTCGTTTGTAACAGATGTATTGTGGCTAGCCGTTAGGGCTCACGGAAAATTTTTACACGAATTAGCCCCGTATCTTAGATCTAAGCATGCAAAAGTTCAGCGATCAATTGCAAAGGAAACATTTTCAAAGTGGGGGTTGAACAGGGGGGTAAGAAAAATGTGTGTTTTTCAACAGAAAACTGGTCATATCTCGGAAACGGAGAGAGATAAAGCCAAGGTCACTATTAATTACTAATAAGAAGTGGCATAGATCCTTTTAGATAAAATGGAAGTCATCGACCTTGGAATGGACGACATTGAAATTTCTGCCGAGCATGCTCAAATCCGCCTCTTGTTAGTTCTCTGTAACTGAAACATTGAAATTATTTACTGTTGCCGAGTATTGGGTTAGCAAGCGTGCCATAATTACCTGGAGGGTGTTAACGTGTGTCGTATTAGTTGTATACTGTTTTTTTTTATTTCGATGATTTGGAAATTGTGATGATTTAATAATTTTAAGATATGCTCGAATAAAATTTTGAATTTTTCGTTGCGATTTTACCTCAGATAAAATGGCGGAAAATGATTTAGTTCATGATTTCAAGATCGGCTGAACCGAGTTCACCTTAGTTGTACGTTTTTATGGTTTACGATATTGTGTGTATGCGTGTACTGTAAATGATGCCAGGAATGCATCTGTGGCGTGGTAAGTATAGCTCGTTCATGTGCGTTGCACAATTTGACTTCTGCCGACGTCTTATCGTTGTGCCCCTGACCACGTTTCATCGCATGGCTGAACAGATCGGCGACCCTCAGGGTGAACTCATCTTCATGTTCTACACAGCTCGGTGTGGCTCAACTTTACTTTCGCAGGTCAATAAGCCTACATCATCATCATTATTATCGTGTTTTGTGTTTTTATAATGTGCAGTTTACGTTTTATATTATAAGCATTTTCGTGTTAAATACGTGTAATAAACTGCTTACCGTAAAACTTCTAATAAAAGCCGGGTCCTTAACATAAGCCGGGTGTCCTATATAAGCCGGACATTACAGTAGTAGTTGACAGTTGTTGTTGTAAGCATACTAGCAATTGTAGTACTAGTAGTAGTAGTGATTAGTTGTATGTGCAGTAGTCTTATATACTCACCCTAAATTGTATTGTATTAATAGTATTGCGCACACTAACTATAGAAAAAGTGTATTACCCTGGTAGGCTAGGTCGACAATGTTTTACGGTTGTACTTAGTTATTTACATATTCGTTTATTACGTGCGACAGCACCTATAATGCTAAACGCGTCTTAGCTGTCGTAGAGGCGTCTGTCTCTCTGTGTGTCTGTCTGTCTCTCACACTGTGCGAATGTATTCAAACGGTGCAAGCTAGGATCACGCGAGCTTCACATCTGCTAAATTCTGTAGGTCATATTAACGGCACGTTAACAGAAAATAAGCAAATCCGACATATTGTTTAATGTTTCTCTGACAGTTGCTGGCGAAGTGTGGAATGCCGCTGATCGGTGAGGCGGGCGTCGTCGAAGGAACACTTTCCTATTCTCAATAAGCTTGAAAGTGCTGTTGATACTTTAAACATTTCTGGGAATAACGACTATTGTTGATTGCTTGCTTGACGGACGGTTTTTGTTTGACATTCTGGTAAGATATTTCCCAGGGAACGTTACCATGAACACGGATGTGCCCACCCACCCGCGGTATTGAAGCTATAACAGCGATGGCGTGTCATATGGAATCGAACCGGGCAGGTGCATGACATAGTCGTAAGGGGATTTGCCGACCGCGAGGATTATTCTATAGCTGCAGGGCGGAAATTAAGCCAAAGCCGTACTATATACTTGCTTTTTCTGTGCATTAATGCCATGCCTCACTACGGTCCATATTCACTACCGGCCGAAATGGACGGAATTCCATGCAATCCCATCATCAGCAAGGTCAGCTTGGCGCCAGACCTCCCGCAGTCGCTGCAGCTAAATGATTTGCGGCTTCGACGTGTGACAACTACGATTGTGACGAATAAACCCGGCCCGTACGTTAGCCACTCCGTCTAGCATTTTCTTGTCGGCTATGAGTATTTTATCGATCGTATATCTTAAGTCAAGCCGTGAAATATACGGCTTGTAAGCCGATATTATTAACTTTTCAGGACGCAACGTAGCGAAGCGCTGCGGGTGTGTGGTGAAATCTTTTTATGATCGCCACATTATTGAAATATTACTGCCGCCGAGTATACCAGGAAAATTTTTATGGTTGAAATATTTGATGACGCTGTGTGCTACATAGTGGCCACCGAACATGCTATGCCGTGCGTGTAAACTGGCCGGCTTTGACGTTTCAAAATATTTTCGTTTGGATTTTATTTTTGTGCTAATTAAAAGTGACAAAAAAACTCACTACGTGACTGAGACAGAACGTCTGTTCGTTGGCAGTCTTGTTTGCTCTGTATAAATGCTCACTGTAGGTGTATAAAAAAGTTGAATTTGGTCGAAATATGCATGAAACGAGAATGGAAAAACTGGTGCGGCAGCCTCAAACGGTAAATAAATGTCAATCGTTTGAACAGCATTTTAAACACTGAATATTGATGACACCGGCATAATATTTCTAAGCGCATCATAAACGATGCTTATTTGGCCTAATTTTTAAAGTAAGCGTCTACGTTTTTGTTCTTATTCTTTTTGCAGACGTTTTTTTTTGATTAAACCTACGTGCATCCGCGTCGCATGAATCGTTAAAATTTCCATCCATTGCAGCTTGAATTGCTTTGTTCAAAGCGTTCATTTGTTTGAATCCAATTTCGAACAATAAACTAAAAAATGGCGGCGCCAAGTGTTGACATAACGTGCGGGCGTCTGCGTTATTATCGTCTTTATCATAAAAGTATGGTATTAAACACAATAAACTAATAATGAAACCAGCATTGAAGTTCGGTAGTCTGTTTCTTGCTCTTTTAGCGCGCCTATAGGGAACACATACGACCATTCGCAACGATGTTCGCGCGAAATAGGCTATGCTTTATCTTGGTAAAGTTTTTTGACGGCATGCTTTACTTTTACTTTTGTTTTATTTCTCAAACCAAAAAGTTGCACAGCGATTTCTCCGCACTTAGAAACGTTCACAGTTCAGACCGATGTTGGTTTTGCTGGGGGGAGGGGTTTCTTGAGTTTAATACCTTTACGGGATAGACAAAGTTGACAAACACGTCTTACCGTCTTACGGCCAGGACGGCGCTGTAAAATATCTAGTGCTGTCGAATTAAAGCCGTTAAAAATAACGAACATACGTAACTTTTTTGAAGCAAGAGTTCCAATTCAATTAAACTGAGTCATTCATTATGTTGCAGTTTCTTTACTACTTTAATACTTTGTAGTTGACAAGCTAATGAAATAAAGTTCGGCAGTGGTTGCATCTTGCAGATGAGACGTGTAGTCGTTCGCTGACGGCTATCTACAACATGAATAATTGATGCAGTAATTAACGCATTAACGTGCGATTAAAACAATTAATCGCATGCATTAACGGGATTTAAGAAATTAATTGCTCGACAGCACTAATAATAGGCTAATGGCAGACTCGTTGATGTTTCACGTTCGCAACTGCGACTGTAAGACAACCCACGACCAATAGTATACGCCAACAACTAAATATCTTGCTAATTTAAACGACAGTAGCGGATTTTTTTCTCTGAAATGCATTCCAGTCACAGCTGACAGCTGTGACAAACCGTAATATCGATCGTTTCGACGTTTTTTTTGAGAAACTGTAGCTGAAAATGTCAAGCCTGAGCTGGAGGTTCGACACAGAGTACAACGGCGTCGTGTTTTTAAAAAAATAGGGAGCAAACAGTTGCTACTGTCCGACAGATAGCTGTAAATATTTAACAGATAAGATAAAGTGTAACCTATGCCTGCTGAAATTCACATTTTTCTTTTATTTTTTAAGACAGGAAATTTTCAACCCCCATTTTTGTATTTTTTAAAACATACTTTTCTACTAGAAGAGAATTTTATGGTAGGCTAAAATTTAGGAGGGGAGCAGGGGACAATTGCCTTGTATGTTACGATGCCAGTGACCTCAATACTAAAGTTATGTGACAACAGCGTATGACGTGACGCCACGCGGTCTCCAAGCCAGCATGGCGCTTCCATTGATGAGGTACGGGTTTTGAAGCTACAGTACCGTCATGATCAAACAGAAAATGTTGTACACGTACACGAGGTGTCAAAACAACACGGACGATAACTTTGATGACAAAGAACAGGTGACGCTGGTTGAATTTTTACTGATACGGAACTGTTTGTGAAGCTGTTTATAGAACGATGACGTGTGCGTTGATGAGGTAGGGGTTTTGACGAGCCAGTTGCTGCAGTCGGCTGACTCGCTTAAAGGCGGCGTCTTCGCCGCAGCGACAACGCAGCAGACGCACAAACGTCCGCTTGAACTCACGATTGAACACCGTGTAGACGATAGGGTTGAGAGTGCTGGACAAGTATCCGAGCCACAGGAACACCTGCAACGTCGACAGCGTCAATTGTAGCATAATTTTTAATAAAAAAAAATTTTGTTTATAAAAACGTTGGGTTCTAAGGTCTTCAATAATTTTCCAGCACTTTTGAAACCTTCAATACAAGTTAAACGGTCAGTGTGAAAATGACGTCGATTTGAGATATTTATGTTTAAAAAACTGAACTGTTACTGATAAAATGATAACGAATTGTGTATTCAGATTCACTTTCTTGTCTATAACGATGAAAATTAGAGAAATGTAAAAATAGATAAATGTGAAAAAGAGCTACATCTTAAAGCAATGGATTGTACAATTGTACAAGTCAAAAACGGTCACGTTTTTTGTTTAACGTTAACAAACGTTATTTTCATTTTTTTCATAAAACATTTATTATTTAGTTTTTTTTTCAAATGTAATGTTTACTAGTAGTTGGAATCAACGTAAAGACTAACGCAGAAAGCGATGTACAACCTTGAATAGCAGTGGATCCACATAACACGAAGAGCAGACGCCCATCACGACGTCGAAATTGTGGCAGGCAGGTGGATCAACATTCAGAATGGCGGAAGATCAGCGGATCAACGCAGCACGAGGAGCAGACGCCCATCATGAGGTTTGCTGTGAAGAATGGCGCCCAACAAACGACAAAGATGGCGAACATCGTTCCCAGTACTTTGACCGCCTTGCTCTCCGTTTTGACCGAGTTGAACAACGCTTTTTGCTATATCAGAGTACTTTTCAGTGAAACACGTAATTCCAGTATACTAGCTATTTTGTAAATTAAAAGTTAGATTCAGTGAGTCATTTATTAAAGTGGTTGAAGATAAGTCTGTAAAGTAAGAGGGGACAGACCAAACATTGAGCGTTTGATTTCCGTCTTGACCGAGTTGAACGCTTTCTGTTGTCGGTCTTCTCGCGTCGCTCTCAGCATGCCGGTCACTTGGAAGGCGGCGCCGTGTTTGCGTACGAGGCCCCTGAACTTGTCAGAGGCGGCGGCAGATGCGGCACCGGTCGTCTGATCGTGATCTGATTGATTTCCGGTTCCACGGTTCTCTTCGTCGACGTCGACGACGATCGTGTCCCCCGCACTGGCCGCTGCCGCCATGTTGGTACTGGCTACTGTCGGGTCCGCCGCGAGAGGTCGCTCGGCCATGACGTCATTGACCGAGTCGCCGGGGTCGCCGGGGTCGCCGCCATTGTTTTTTGCGGGCGCCGTTGCATCACGTGACCGAATTACGTCACCTCGCGGTAGTTGGATTTCTACGGCGCTATCGGACCTGCTTCTTCGCATTGCAACTGCAGCCTCGGAGGTAGCCACACCGGAAACTCGTAAAGCCCTGTGGGTCAGTTCAACCGGAAACGGTTCCGTGACGCCATAGCGTTTGACATCGTCATCGCCGTCGTGTTTCAGCAGGCAACATCGCTAAGCTTGCGTCCACTGAACTGAAGTGCGCGTTCTTAGCCTGTCATGCGTGAATCCGCTATTAACCCGTTCTGACATCGTATCAATGAATCTTGGTATCCCACCGAGCCAGAGCAAGCCCGATCACTCTTAGTCTCTCATAGTTGAGATAAACGTTGTTTTGAGTAATATTTTTTCAGCAGGCAGCATCGCTCGGCGTCGACCTGACCCGGATGTAGCGAGACGATGACTCGCCGCAGTCGGTCGGCCATCTTGACGCCCGGCGACGAAGTCGAGTCCAATGACGTCACGACAACACAGCGAGGCTGCTGGGATGCGACGACTTTCGGTGACAGCAGACGCAGACTGCTGAATTCCGAGACGCACAGAAAGACAGACAGGCGACACAGAAAGACACGAGTAAAGACAGATTAATACCTCGTTTACACGATCGAGCAAACATCCAGCAGACATCGAGCAAACGTCCAGCAAATATCGAGCAAACATCGAGCAAATAATTATGAAGCATGCATAAAGCATAGCAAACATCGAGCAGACATCGAGCAAACGTCGAGCAAACGTCGAGCAGACATCCAGCAAGCATCGAGCAAACGTCGAGCAAACATCAAGCTGGCTCATCCAGCTAACATATAGCCAGTTTGTCGAGCCAGCTTGATCGTGTAAACGGGGTATAACGGACAGACAGACAAATAGAAAGACAGACTGCTGAATTCTGAGGTGGATTTAACCATTTTCACGCATGTATTCCGCTGCTGCTTGTCCGTGCTTGAGTCGCTGGAGACTCGCGTTTTGTGCCTGATAGGCTCGGCGCCTGATGACGTCACACGTGCTTAGTCACGTGACTGATGACGTCACACCGATGCCGTCACGTGCTGACGACGTGGCAGAGCGCAAAACGTCGCCACCAGAGTCAGCAGCAGCGGCGGCGGCGGCGGACACCGAGCCCGTTGTGTCCGCCATGTTGGTGACGTCATCAAGAGTCTGCGGCGCATGCGTGGACGTCGTTGACATGTCTACCACGCAACTTCCGGTTTCGGTTGCATCGAGTTTGTCGCGACAACACACCGTCTTCGATGGCGTCACTTTCGCTGCATGTGTCTCCCCTTCTGTTTCCTTACCCACATTTTCGTCAAGCGATGTTGGCTTCGATGTTGCTTGATCAACCGGATGTTGTGGAGTGTCGGCATCCGGGCCGAAAGTAGTACACAGTGGCAGCGCCGCTGTTTTTTTGGGCGAGGCCGGTAGCATGGACGTGGTGGTCGGAGCTTCGGAACGACTGAACCGCGACATCCAAGAACTGAGTGAGTCAGTAGAATTTTACGTTTCGTTCGACACATTTTGCGGTTTATTTCACAAACGAGTATTTCCAGACAGTTATCGACGACCGCGATATCCAAGAAGACCTCATCGTAGATCGTCGCGGCGGTGCGCTAACGCTCGACGTGGCTGCCGCTGTCGTCCCCGGGATCCGTGCAAGGTGAGGGTATGCCTTCCGCTCAGCTGTGCACCGCCGCATCCCACCCTGGCCATCAGCTGTTAGCTGCGTGGCTTCGCGCTTCATGCTCAACCTCCATTACTTCAATCTGTTGTGCATTTGTCGTACAGCGTGTTGTACAACAAATTTTCGAGAAATCAAACTCGGTGGAGGTTGAGTCTCAGACATTACGCCACTTCTGTGGCTTCGCGCTCCAGTAGACGCACAGTCAGTATAAACGTCACGAGCATGATTGTCAGAGGACAGAAGAACGCAGACAACGAGCCGTAGACCAAGTAGTACGGGTTGATGATAGCACACTGTTCGTCCTCAGACAACAGATCATCGGGTCTCAGCACGCCCACCATAATCAGAGGACTTCCAATGACGACCGACGTGGTCCAGACAACACATATCTTGACCCAGAATGTGATGGGCGAGCGACCGCGGGCGGCCCGACTGCCAAGAGGGTCTCTGATGGCAGTGTAGCGATCCAGCGAGCGAGGGAACGAGTGGGTCGAGTTTTGCATCTCGTACGACACATTACAATGTCATTTCGTCTGCGTCGGACTACTAGGAATATAGCGATCCAGCGAGATGGTGCACATATGCATGATGGATGATGTGCACATGACGACATCGGACAGTTGCCAGACGTCGCACATGACCAGACCGAACGGCCAGTAACCTGTAGCACACGCCAATTCCATTACTCACGCACTCAACCACTCGTTAGTTATACATGAATCCGCCGCTGTCGTCGCCTACTTAGCAGTTCTGATAGAACTGTATTTTTTTTTCATAAATATGAAATCTGCAAGGCCTACGGCAGCAGCAAAACAAGCGAGTTTTGATTGCCGAGCCAGCGCAGTCCGATCACGTTTTTAATAGCATGGTCGTAACTAATAAACGTTTATAAACCATTTCCGCATTGTTATAAACGTGTTTTTATTTGTTTCTAGCGTATTCACTTATAATTAACCTTGAACGGTCAATGTGCCTAGTGCATGCATGATTGGGCGCTCGCCATGTCTTCCCTTTTTTCAGCTTCTAGACTGACATACCGGTACTAAGCGCTCGTCCACTTAGATCGGCGTCACCTTAGATCCGTGACTCTAACGCTAATTTTAACCTGTGATTTTTCAAGCTTAACATTACCGCACTTTTTGCTCCTGTCATGGGAAAAGTTTACAGCAATTTTGGTTTTTGTATGCTATTTGTTTTCTTATTGAAAGCACTTACGGGACAGACGGACGGACGGAGAAGCAAAACCAGCAATGCGGCCCATTAGGACGGCCGCATAAAACGCAGTAAAGTAGCCTACTAATATGCGTGCGCTAAGGCGACGTTAGTCATTACCGGGCACTAGTTAGCCATTACAATACTTTTCGCCGTGTCATCGGTTATTATTCTCAGCCATAGAACATCAAATAGATTGCATTATACTGTTTGGTGGCAAATTGATTCAGTAGGACTGTTGTAGAACTTTTCACCTTCGGATAGTAAGTTTTTCACGCTATAACAATTGCACCAAAACACGACACTGCTACGTGAAGGCATATGTGGCACGACAGTCTGTGTGGATAACTTATACATTTTCTCGTTTGCTTTTTAATCAGCAAATTTCATGTAGGCACACCTTGAATATAGTCCTATTTTTGGAACTGTATAATTAATTTATCATTTATCGTAATGTGAAAAAAATTAGAAAACAAAAAAAACAAAGTCATATTACACTGACGCAAAAGCGTTTTGCTAAAGCGTTGTCCATCGAAGACGCATATTCGAACTCTGATTTTTGCGGGTAGACTTATAATTTTTTCATTTGCAATCGACTTCAGCTGCCTGCGTTACAAATCTGCGGTCATAAACCCAACTAAACCGGCGACGTTTTATCTGCGCCACGGCGTTGCCTGCATGTGACGGGAGCTTTATTAGTCGTCAAGCCACCCACGAACTTCGCCATCTACGTAGTATATAGGCCTAGGAGTACATCGGCGACCCACTGCATCGATAAAGATGAGAGGACGACATCATGTAAGCTCTCGATGATAACGTTACATGCAGGGAGGGATAACAGTCTGATTTCCAGCATGTGACGATTTGGGTATACTAAGTAAGTAAAAAAATTTGTAAGGTGCGGATTTAAAGGCTCAAGCACAATGCGCCGCAATTTCAGCCCCGATTTTCAGCAGCCTTTTAAACTGTTCATAGTTAATGTCAGTTTGTCTCAGATGAGCTGGAAGACTGTTCCACAGCCTAGGACCTGCAGCAGCAAAACATGTGTTTTCATAGCTGCTGCAGGTCCGTCTGAAGACGTATGTCCTTAAGTCGACAGAACGCAGCTGACGACGACATTCGTCGGCGACCAGCTGACACTCGGCAGCCATGCCGGTCCATCATTTTCCACGTTTTACATTTTTCTGGTCCCACGTCTCAGATTCAATGTTAATCATACTTTATAAACTGCAATTTTCACGTTTTAGTTCTTCTGATTGGTTGTTTGCGCAAAAGAAACGACTCATTACTTAACGGACTCTTCCCGAAGGGAGGGTAAACCCCTCACCACTTTTTCTCTTCGGTGGATTGATGCCACTACTTGGATGGGTTCGTCCGGCATGTATAACGGTTTCACATAGAAACGCCGAATGTTGTCGGCCACTCAACGTGTCTTAGATGCTATTCACGCGCGACGACGTCGCTCTCCTATACTTTGCCGTATAATCGCATTAGTTCACGCTGTGATTGATGATTTGATTGTGAATCGGACAGTAAAGCCGATCTGATTCGGTCACGTTCTTTCGCTGCAGTCCGGTCGGTTCTTCGGCGCGCTCAATGATGCGTACTGTAACATGAACTGCCTGCACAGTTTTGGCGCCGCGTATACTGTATGTATGCAAATTCAACGTGCGTTGTGTCACGGCGTCTCGAACGTTGCTTCCGCCTATAATAGATGATGCATCAAAAACGACTACAGGGTATTCACTGAAACCGGTAATATTTTTTTCAATTTTCCCCATTACTTCAGTTGCTTTGTTTTTCACCAATAAGCTACTTTGCAACAAACAGCTTCAATAGCACTGCGTGCCTTTCTGTCCAGTTTCGTTGCAGCTACACTGTGTCTTGCGATATTTATAACATTCTATTTTTGTAACTGTTTTATTTATCGTCCATTAATCAATGATATTCGTAACTGCGCAGCAAGAAATGACTTACTAATTGATCGACATTATCTACATAATAACACAGTGTATATTTTTAGTATGCAAACAATCGCATCATATTTACTTATTTCATGATGACCATTCTATACTTTTTGTGCTCACATCTGTCGTTGAAGATCATTGTGGTTTCTGGTTCATCGTGTATATATGGAGTCAGGAAGGCGACAGCGACAATGCTATTGTGTGGCATTATATGACGACAGTGCGGGCATCGTAACCCATTGATCACGAC
>Ga0056128_1002082_pt1 | contig 23328 bp, 10 predicted proteins | sample WorMetLIZISLAND2_FD_71113 | JGI IMG/M metagenome (GOLD analysis project Ga0056128, IMG submission 71113) | Marine gutless worms symbiont microbial communities from Max Planck institute for Marine Microbiology, Germany - Olavius geniculatus... ... | reverse complement strand
TGGCCAATAAGTCGCTGTATCTCAGTAACGGTGCGAGATAGGGCCTAGGTTACTATAAATCACTAATAGGAAGTCGTACACTGGCTCTCGATTGGCGCCGAATTCAATGACCTTGAATGATTTTGAACGCAAAAATAGGGGGTTTTATGGATTTTTTGGTGATTTTGGACTGCGACACAAATCTATATCATTCACAAGGTGGCGCCTCGCTACTATCATTATGCGATCCAAATAGAGAATTTGGTATTCTTGTATTAACTTAGCGTGAACCGGAACTGCTATAGGCTATCGCGCGTATCGTGAGTATTAGCTCAAATTTCTTGTACAATTTGTTACATACCGGTATGAGCTCAGTTTACCTTATCACTTGTGTTCTGTTGTGTTTGGTTAATTTTAGCAGCATTGTGTTATCTGTCTTACATATAATAGGCTCAAGTACAAAGCCTGTAAACAGGTCTCCTAGTCCTACAAGTTGTGAGCAGCAGAAAATGTCTGTATTTTGTCGTAAAACTATTTTTCACTTTCGGCGATCTGATCAAAATATGATAAAATATCTGTTGTTTTAAGCATACCGGTTTTGAGCAAGATCTAGATGTAGTCGACGTTAATGGAATTTGGACATTAAACAAATACAGAAATGATAAGCACGACAACTTTCGAATTTACTGTTATTCTGATTTCTGTATTTTGACGTAAAGACTTTAGAGCTAACCTTTCATCTAGGCCTCCTACTTTGTATTCATATTTTCTTATAGGCTAATTGAAAGTACTACATCGTTATCATTTTATTCGTCACCAGATATAATAGTTCGTACGGAGAAAGCTGTAGTGATAATTTATCACGTACATCATAATTTTATGTTATCGTTATCAGTACGCTTTGCTTACTAACTGGCTCGTCAAGCCAGCTCAACCAGCGTTCATCGAGCTGGCTTGACGAGCCAGCTTGGTCGTTTAAACACTCATCAAACCAGCTTAATAAGCCAGTTTGGTGCGTGCTTGAGTTTCTACTCCAGACATGTTTAAACAGGCATTCATAAAGCTGCTTGACAAGCGCTCGTCGAGCCAGTTTCATCGTGTAAATAGGGTATAGCAAAATATACAATGTGCTATTTTCCACCAGGCTAATTTAGTATTTATTACTATACTGTAAAGAAATTAATTGTGTTGTCTATAGGGCTTTCCTGGACAGAAAGGTGAACAAGGTGATATTGGGCCGCCAGGTATTAATGGAGTTGATGGTTTGCCTGGCCCACAAGGTCCACCGGTCAGTAGTCTAACTATATGATACATAGCGCTACAATTATACGATACGATAAGGATTTGCAGTTAAAAACTGCAGACAAGATGCAAGTTTAAGCTTAATTATAACATTCTTGTATTTTTGTTTTATGCAGCAAAAATACTTTCTTTTACAGTGTGTGTGTGTGTGTGGGGAGTATTACAAGGGTGTTAGAGGTGCGGCTTCACATAAAAAAAAACTAGTTTAGTGGACCACAGTGCATTAAAATGTTTATGAGCTCCCACACAGTGGACCGATGAAAGCTTTGTATGCAAAGTCCTTTTTCTTTCTCTTCTTCATCTTCTTCCTTATATGCATGTACAGTGGTTGTTTTATTGGCGTGGTAGGGTGATCCTGGTGCTGTAAAGTTTCTACCGGAAAGTAGTTCTTCAAATGCTATCGGAGTGAGTATGACACAGTATACAAATAACGGCTGGCGTCGAAGTCATCATTGAAAATTTTTGACCCGAAGTTCGTAAAATGTTGCCTGAAATCGAAGATCGGGGGCAAAATTTTACGAACTAAGTGGAAAAAATTTTAATAATCATCGACACGCCAGTGACTATTTGTTTTGTTATACTTCAAAACCAAAACAAAATATTTAAACAAAATATATTTAAAGAAAAATTATTTTAAGCGGGTAACATTGAGGGGCAACATTGACCGGGCGACATTGAGCGGGCAACAACGCCACGGGACGCTATTTGGACCATTCGCGTGCAGGTATTTTGCGTTGAGGTATAGCAGTCTGACTTGTCATAACTTTTAGTTGGTCGTTTAACCATCAATCAATCAATCACTTAATCTGTTGTTTATTAGATCACTTGAGTTCATATATGTATAAAACACAGACGAAACACAGCAACTAAGCTAATAGTAAGCACGGCTGAAATATAATAATAAAGAGTAATAAAAAAATTGATAGTGGTTTCCCGTTGACATGTGTGCTATACTAATTTATTTACTTAGTTACGCTGTGTGGTTTCATGCAACTTTGTTAAGAATTTACGAACTGTATCGCTTTCTTGCAGGTTCCCGGGCCACCAGGAAGTCCCGGCCCGCCGGTACGTTAAACAGTTTGTCGTTTACGTTTTACCGTAATATAGCTTAAAACGGCAGAAATGAAATGAAATACGTCATGCGTGCACGTCGTATTTCAGTTTAGTTTTTTTCATTTCTGTTGCTCTGAACACTGAACACATTTTTGTACGCAGTGACTGACTGTTTAGACACAAAATTTGCCGAAGCCTTTTCCCAGACGTTGGACTAAGTTCCACTTATTTTGGATGACGAAGAATACATTTGTTATTGAATAGATTTTGGCGTGTTATTTTACTGTTGTGAAGTGACTCATGAAATCTTATTGCTGTTATGTTTTAGGGTCCTGCCGGACTGCCTGGCTTCCGTGGTATAAAGGCGAGTATCTTTTTCATTGCTGGCTTTTTTGTGAATTTTGCATTCGTTCTTTTACTATCCTGCATAATTTAATGTTTAAATTCGCATGCAGCCAACATGCCGTGTCTGAATGTTTGATGTCTAGTGAATGATATTGTGGTCTGTGGTTCCAGGGTGACCGAGGATACCTGGGAGAAAAAGGCGAAGTGGTACGTGCAACGTTTACTGTGATTTACTTTGAAAACCGGATAACTACAGTATGTCGGTCCAGTGCCGACATACTGTGCGGCCGTCTGCTTGTCCTCTGGCGTTTGAACTGAAAATTGGCACGCCACGCCGGGGGGAACATTTACACTAATTTTGTTTGTTACGTCTTTCGAGTTAAACGCCTGTACGGTACGGACAGACGGACGAACAGCCTGATAAACAGACGAACGGGCAAGATGCATGCTGTTGCCTACTAGGATGGCCTCGCAATAACTATAGTTTATGTGCAACCGAAATTCAGTGTAAGCCTAGGCGTTTTTGGAATAATGCTTCATCATCACAGTTATCATCTTGTTTATGGCAGGCAACTAGGCTCATATTGAGAGCAAAGCATGCAAACACAATACACACACAGCAACCACATCGTAGAAAAAGCAGTAAAAAGGAGAAAGAAATAAATAGGAATAAAACACTGACAAACTCTTAAATGCAGCACTTCTTTTATTCTCCTACAATGTCGATGGGTGATGTGTGTGTAGGGCTTGAAAGGTGAAAAGGGCGATCAAGGCAGTATTGGTTTGCCGGTGAGTAGACCCGTCTTTCTCGCAGTTCTTTTTTTCTCGTCAACCGGTTATTCGCTGTAAGGGCGACTTCGGTTTTGTTCAGTGACACCCATTATTGTACATGTGTTAACTCAGTGATTCGCAGGCATTGTATTTCATTATATACCGCGTTTAAAGTTCTGTTTATCCACGTCAGTGTCTAACCGCGCAGCTTGCAAAGCGACATTTCTCACCGTTTTATCAATTGTGTTGTCAACGCGAAATTTTTAGATCATTCCAACTTTTGCTTCCCTAGCATAATTGTCTTGTTTCCTTGCAGTCGATTTATTTAAAATCTATGGGATTTTATAGGTGTATTTAACAGCGGATAGAAAGCTGTAGGTCTACGGATAGTTATTTTGCAGTTTACTGAGAGAGAGAAAATGGTGATAGGCCCCCTATAGGCCTATGTAGCCGTATAGCGATGTCAAGTAGTTATTGCGGAGAACTATATCAAGTATTCATATTTTGATTGTTGTTATCACTGTTTTCTGTGACTTTTCTTGACCTTGTTATATGTGTCATTATAAATATTAGGCCTATATATTTGATAAATTATTGTTGCTACTCGCATGGCAGTCAGAGCTGTGTAACGAAACTGCTAATCAATAGCACATTGATACCTTGCGCGCGTATACGCGTCTGCATGCGTTTTTCGTGATGTTGATTTTCACGCGGTCGTGTAGGGTGCGACAGGATCGCCTGGTAAGCCTGGCAAGCAGGGTCGAGAAGGAATTCCAGGAGCCGACGTGAGTCACTCTAGTAGCCTACCATGTAGTCTGCAGTGTTCCGGCTTTCATTTTGCAGTGCTGCTATGCTGTGTATTCTGGCTTTTTCCAGTACTGCTGTGGACTGTGGGTTATGGCTGATATTCCCAGTAATTCCCGCTAGCTGTCTTCTTTATCTCTAGCTTGCTGGAGGCAGTGTTTACATTAGTCTAGTCGACTTTTTATCAATTGTTCGATCAGTTTAGTTTATTGTTTTGTTTCTGTATAATTATAAATGCATCATAATTTTGCGTGTTTCCTTTAATGCGCTGCTTCGTCATTGTGCGGTCGTTTATGCTGTTTTTTAACTAACTGCATGCATGTGGACGCGGCCTAATGACTGGCTTATGCATGACAACGGAAAGATTATATACATGTACTTGCACTGTTCTGTTCTTGCACGATACGGCTTAGCTGGTATTTGCCTACGGTGTCCCATAAAAATCCAGAAATCTTTTGTCATTGGTACAATAATCACCGAAATTTTAACCATACTAATACCAGCACTATACACTAATACATCTATTGTACATGTATATTCGTTCACATAAAAACCTCGAGTTTGTGTAGGCTTACGTTAGGTTACTTTGTTGCCGTTTTTATTGCTCATGCTCGCAATTTTGTGAATAATTTTTTAGCGCCAAAGCATCAAGAGAAGACTGTTAAAAACAGTACGTAAAAAGTGACAAATGAATTGACCACTTTGTTAAATGAATTTAATTACCTAATCAATTAAACAATCGTTTGACTGCTCAGTTACGATCATCTAATCACTGAAATGATATAACATAATTTTAAAACATTGTATTTTATATACATACTTAACGGTAATTTGCAGCCAACGTTGATTTGCGTATGGTTTTCTTTATTAATCGCTTTTTATGCGCAACCATGAGAGCATAAATGAATACTTAATAATTGTCGGTAGGCATTTATAGCCTTTACTCTGCAAACCACGTGCAGTTTAGCCTGCCTGGCTGCTATGTTTGTGATCAATACTTATGACATTTTTGTTAATTTGTGTTTCAGGGATATCCTGGTCCGGTGGTAAGTTATTCTTTGCAGTACTAACGAGTATGCCTCTGTACGTTAGGCGATAATAATCTACTGTATAAAGCCCTAAGTTGGTTACGCTTTTTCGGTCATGTTTAATAAGTAACAGACTAAAACAGTTATCCAGTCGGCCCTGCAAAGGGTTGGTTTAAGGTTGTGGATAGACCTATTGTAAATTGTCATAGGCCTACAAGAGACTTTTGCTCACATAAACTATAATGTTAGGGACGGCAACGTCATTGTTTATTAGGCCTACTTGATATCACTGTCATAGTCATGGTTGTCGTGCCAGTCCTTTTTTCTGCTGTAATCTAAATAATTATACACATCTAGCGAAGAACAAAATTATAAAATTAATACAGAGTAGGCTACTGCATGGATCTGTTTATGTAATAGGCTAAATGTTAAATGTGTCATCAAGCGATCATTGAAGACCTATTTTTAATACTGCTTCTAATCGTTAATTTTGGTATCTTTAGATAACGCATTGCAGTGTTTTTGTGTATCTTTTCTGACTGTTTCTGTTCGGTTAAGTTTATGTCCGTCCTGCTGATTTTTAGGGTTCACGAGGAAAGAGAGGAGAACCAGGGATAATGGTACGACGAAGACCACTGTTTCTTTGTCGACGTAATAACTAATAATGAATAGACTTTCACTGCATACAACAATGTGTGTCATATTAGTGATTTTTGTCGTGGTGTAGGCCCCTAGTGCCGTGGTGAAGACCTAACGTATAGGCCTGATTCGACTCTGTAATACACTCATTATTTTGTTATTTAGTCATCGTAAATTATTAATATTATCATCATTTAATTTTCCAACGTAGACATGTCACAACAAGGCAGTGAGCGACTGCATATTTTATTTTGCTATTTTTCTGCGACATGCAAGAACAAGGCAGCGCAGTAAGTTTTATTTTAGAGCACTAATCATTTCTGCAACTAGTTATTTTTTGATTGACTGACTGACGTTCTGTAACGCTAAGCAAGACGTTTCGGGTAGACCTGAATTAAATTAACACTTAACGTAATTGTAGATATATTATAGGCCTGAACAGTGAACATGCTTTTCTTCTTAGACTCTGGGTTGCCTATATGCGTACAAAGCGACTGCAGCATTATTAATTAATTATGAATTAAAATTAATGAAATGCTTTATTTGCGTTTCACGCACTGTAGCATTGGCGGCGGCAAAGGGCGGAGGAAGGGGGGCAGTCGGGACAGCCGCCAGAAAATAACTTGATGGTAATAAAGGGCCCTCTGGTAACTTTAGGCTTACGCATGCCAAAGTGTGACTTATTAAACGTCATTTTTGCAAGACAACACGGATATCTGTGATTTTCTGCGTTTCCAAATATTAAAAAGCAAGCAAATTTGCAAATTTCATTGCACGTCCAAAAGCTAAAAGTGTAAAGTAGGCCTTATTTTAGCTTCAGAGGCTTTGTCACGTGACCCCCGACTAGGGACTCTGCCCCTGGACCACTCTACATCTTTTCGATGCACACAACAACTCAATAAGTTCGACTTTGGCCCACACACCAAAAAATTTATTGCCTCCCCCTGTGCCTTGGCTTTTGCCTCCCCTTCACCAGCTTCAGATTCCTAGCTCCGCCTATGTACTGTAGCCTACAAAGCGAACGAGCTGTCAGTTCAGTTCATTCCAGGACATTTCGTTCGTTCTGAACGCGTCTTAATGACTACGCGTAGACTAAGCCTATAGTTGTACAAACCTCAAACTGTACTTGCTTATTAGACTAAGTGATCAACATTTAGCCGTGCGTCAGAGACACTGTGTAATAATAACGGCTAACATACTGAATTATGTTTATTTATCCAGGGTCCGAAAGGAGAAGAAGGAAGGATCGGCATGAAAGGGGACAAAGGAGAACGGGTACGATAATACCTACACGTTCATGCCTACATACCGGCATTCATAGGAACTTCAATATGAATTTCTGTTACTTGATGGGTCGATATAATATAGGCTCGGCTATACGCCAAACTACAGTACTGAACCTAGAAACGCTGAATGCCGTTTTAAGGCTGCTCATCTTGGCTTTCGGTACTGCTGTCAGTCGACAGAGTGACGCTTTACTATAGGCCTACATTGTGTCTCAAAAAGGCATCCCGACATTACGATCGTAAATCAATAGACAGCTTACCAAAATTTCATAATTTTTGGCACGAATCTGACACGACTGGTGATGGTGTGACCGTTTAAGTTCTCACCTCACCGAACGTCTGTTCCTGCACTATCTGCGGAAAACAGAACAGGCGAAATATTACAGTTTCATTCAATGCAGTACGATTATTTGATTATAATAACACATATTGAGCACAATATTATTTTGTGAGCATATTTTTCTAAATCCCTAGCACTTTGGCTGAGAATTTATGCAATAATTGGTCCAGTTATAAACTGTTTCGTGAATGACTTCTTGTGCGCCGCAGAAATAAATAATTGTCTCTCTGTTCCAGTTTGCAAAATGTGCAAGATCGTGAAATAAGCAATTTTTGTAGAGATGCATTTTGCCGGCTTAGGCTACTTTTATAAGCAAGTGTTAAGTGTCGGGGAGACTGTTCGTACTCAGCACGTGTTTGACGAAAAGACTTGATTGCGCATGCGTCAAACAATAGTATAAATGAACGAGTGAAATTCATCAAATAGTATTAATTAGACAGTAGCATTAAACTCACGTGATACGTGCAGATTCTGCGCTATTATTAGGCGGAATCGCTCTAGCATAAGCGATTTGATCTGCATATAGCTACACGTTTTCCCGTACGTGGTCTGTCATCTGTCACATTTGGGCACTGTTTAAATCGTTCGACGGATTTAAATGCCATTTGGCAGGTACGTCTTTGGGGCACAATAACATTGTTTTAAATGGGGGTTGACGCCCAAGAGAGGGGGATTTACCGGTCGAAACTCCGGCCAGTATATTGCCCCCGACTGACGAAAAACACGATTTATGATTTACCAGATGACAGCACCTATCAACAATTCGGCCTCGTACCGCATTACTTTGATGTTTGTCGTTAGTTTAAGTGGGGACATTTTGTGCAACGTTTACAGGGAATTCCCGGTCTTGACGCTCCTTGTCCAGTTGGTCGCGACGGTCTACCGCTTCCTGGCTGCCAAACGAAAACTACGCGGCATTACGTAAATATATCGCTTTGTCCGTAACCAACCATAAAGTTATAATGTAGGCCTATACATACACATATCTTTACCTTAGCATAGCAGCAACGCGAAAATTGCCACTGGCTTTAATCAGTAGTTTTTGTCACAGTACTTTAAACTGTTCCTACTACTTTTCCACTAAATAGACCCCACTGAAAAATTACTGTAAAAGCTTATAGCTCTAAAGCCATGTTTTATGTTTTTATGGTAGAGTTGCTGCATTAACGATTAATCGGTCATGCAATATTAATAATTTTGGTAATTGAAAAACTTAATAGTAAAATTTTCCATTAATGTCACGTTACTTAGAAAGCATTGTATAATGTAGGACTAAGCCTACAGCGAATGTCGTATTTTTGTTGACAGAGATCATCGCATATGAACGTATAAGATCGCGCAGGTAGGCCTATCACGGAGAAGGCAATATTGGCGTTTCGTCGCGACGGTGTTGATACTCTGCGCAACAATCCCGGCAACTCCAGCTCCGTCTGCTTGCGTCAAGTTCGCCAAATTGCGCCGTCTCGTGATATAAAATACCCGAAAGTGAAAACTCACTGTCACTGGCGGCAGTTTTCCGTTCCCACCGGTGCCAAGTGTCGCACGTCGCAACTCTCACTTACACGCGGGAGAAGTCGAAACGACGACTGACTTTATAGCGACAACGCGCTGACAGCTGCGGTCCACTGAGCGCCGCCATATTCTCGATCTTCACTGTGTACAACAATGGGGCCTAGTTCTTCGTAGACACCGGCGTCGTGGGTTAGAAAGTTGAAGGCACGAAGATGCAATCTTTCGACAGCAACTGCTAATTTGCAACAAAGAAAATTTCGAGTGCTGAAAATTTTTTAACTTTGCCTCTAGAGTCTAGATTCGTGTTATGTTCAAAATCGATTCTCCCCGCAAATACAAATGGGATTTCCAATTTCCAGCAAATTGTGCACATTTGTAAGAAAATTTTCCGACAGGCAAAAATTTAAGAGTGCGGTAATTGTCCCCTGTTGGAACGACACTGCGTAGTGAAGGCTTAACGTTGGCCAGGTTCAGTTCCAGTTATTATCAAGTAACCACGACTATCTACAACGGCCTAAAACAAAAAGAAAGGGCAGCATGCACACCGTGTAATTTTGAGAGCCAGGATGCAATGAAGACTCTTGACTAATTAACCCGCACTTAATGCTGACTAAATATAAAAAAACTTACCAGTTTACACTACTGCGTAAGGTCGACCAAGTCACACATCTAAAACAGCAGAAATCATTTTACTAGGACACAGAGTGATAGAACGACGAACTGGCTGCCCTTACAAACCATGTGACGTGATTCCATTTAACGTTTTCCACCCCGCATTATTCCGTAAGCTAATAGGGGAGAGTTGCCTGGATTGGAACGGTTCCTTGATTGGAACACTTTACTTACTCGAAATCTATCAGCTGCTTACTGAAAGTGAGGAGTAATTAGTAGGCCTACTCTACGGTGATTTCACTTTCGATTTTAGGTAAGTATGGTGTGTGTTATCGACTCGATTTTCAGTTAATGACGACTGTTGATTTTTGATTGATACGACCTTAAATGCAGCACTAGTAGTGAGGATGGCACACGCCGTTTGTGAAGTGACTTCGTAGCCGCTAATGCTGTGCACACTGGATGTTTATCGGTGTTGGGTGTATGAGCGATAATGTGATATAAACAACAGCTGTGCTGCTGCAGTGATTTGTAAAATTTGTTTAAATTGCGCTGAATGGAACAGCTGTAGTTTCCCTAATTGGAACAAAATGCTGAGTGTGTTCTGTTTAAGAAAACTTGCTCATATTATTGAAACACTGCTCAATCACGGCTGTTAACCTAGTTTCGGCTTAAATATGACAAGCAACCGAGTCAGTTGACATCTATTTCGTCATTAACGGCTGTTAAGAGCGGGAAGAGATTTTGTTCCACTTTAGGCAACTACCGTTGTGCACATTAATTGAATAGAGTTTTTGTTGTTACTTGACTTTTTTGGAAACAAAGTTGAATCTCTTTTGGAAGACTAGATTCAACTTTGTTTCCAATTTGACTCTTTTTTTAGCTACGGACCAGCAGTACATTTAATCAGCTGGAAAACATTGGTATGACATTTGCATTGACTATGTTTATGCTTATGAGATAATGCTGCAGTGGAAAAGGTTAAACGGGGTCACGTCACATGGTTTGTAAGGGCAGCCAGTTCGTCGTTCTATCACTCTGTGTCCTAGTAAAATGATTTCTGCTGTTTTAGATGTGTGACTTGGTCGCCCTTACACAGTAATGTAAACAGTTTTTTATATTTAATATTTGCTGTTTTATTTGCAAATTTAATTGTGAATTTGTGAGTTAAAAGCAATAATGTGACCCAAACCAATCACGTGACCATTCGACTCGCGGTGGGCGACTTCCTATGGGTGGCCTATTGTAACCATGCGTCTATCTTGCACCGTTACGAATATATAGCACCTCAAAGATAATGGGGTCACGACTTTGACCTTTTGGGGTCACGTGACGTCATCGGTCACGTGACCATTCCACTCTGCATATGTGGTTTCCTATTGGTGGTCCGCTGTAACCATGCATCTAATTTGAACCGTTAGGGAGATATAAAGCCTCAAACTTGCATTTGCCCATGTTTAAGACCAAAAGTTCACTGCGCATGCGCCGTGTCACGTGACCTGTAGGCATGGGGTCCAAAATAACCGCATATTTGGAATTCCCGAGGCCACATTGCCTATTTACTATGCCACTTTGGTGAGGCTACGATGACGATTAAGGGTAGTTTGTAGATGAGCATCTCCATTGTTAAGCATTTTCAGGTGTAATTTTTCCAAGTCCGAAAATGGGCCTAAAATTTTCGGTTTTGGGGGATTTAAGGGGGAAAATATGAAAGATAAATGTTGAGACTCCCCCTAGGAAATCAATCCCCACCGAAATACGTCATCCAGTGCAAAGAATGCGGCGATACTCCCAAAAATGTGTTCTCCAGAGCTTGGCAAGAAAAGTATAAAAAGAAAGAAAAAAGAACCCATTTTGAACAATATTTTTCACCCCTTTGCCCCGCCGACCTTGCTGGGCCGATTTGTACCATTTCTGGCATGTAGGGTCAGACCACCGACGTAATCATCCAAGTCAAATTTTAAGTCGATTGATTCAAGGGTTTGGGGGCTACGGGTGCCCAAAATCTGGGGTTTCACATTGACTTTGATAGTCGCCCTTACAACAGTGTTACGCACTACCGTGCTACACTGTGATAAGCCCCACCAGTGGCGTCTTCAAGGTGGCATGAAGCAATGCTACGAGTACCCCCTCCCCCTTGGCCAGACCGCAGAAATTGTATAGGCCCTACAGGTAGGCTAACTAGTCAATAGATGCAAAATTTGCCCCTTCCACTGAAAGCTAAAATTGATTTAGTTTCAGGAAGTTTAGGCCCCCGTTTCCGCCAGACTTCTGTTATCACTGCGCACACCATGTCCCCTTGGTCAAATCCTGAATAGGCCTACGCCACTGGCCCCACCAATTACATTGTCGCGTTCCTGTACATAGGCGATTGTTTAGGGCCGTTGTTTCACATTGCTGTTGTATGCCAGCCAGCCCAGCTGCACTGACTATTGTATGTAGTGTCACAGACTTACTTGCTGTCTACGGGTATGATAATGATGTACAGCCACTTTCGGCGTCGACATCGACAGCTTTAGCCTACTGTACATAAGCCTATACTAGTGTACAGTTACAAGTGCAGTTATTGTACTGCCTTATATTTTTATTGCATGTAGATTTCAAACTAAACTGCGTATAGTCTAAGTATTAATCTGTTAATTTATTTTATGCGCTCTAACGACTAATTTGAGTTACCAGGTAGGACAATTTGTCGCGATGTAACCATGCTGTTTATACTGTCATTAATTTATTTTATGTCTATGTCAGACTCAAGTCAACGGACTGCGGCAAAGTATAACAAATGCGAACAAACAAATAAAATGATGACAACGCATAGCCTAGTAGATTCACAACGGAGGGTTTGGCTAAGAGGTTGAATGACGGACCTGCAAAAATGTAGTCGGATGGACTATGTGTCTCAAAAAAACATCCCCAACATTTTCGATTGTAACTTCAAGAATAGTTATCAGATTCTAATAATTTCTGATGCGAATATTGCTGACACAACTTGCCATCAAATGAACGTTTAGCTTCCCACCTCACCCAACATTTGCTTCTGCACTACCAAGGGAATGCAGACCAGCAAAATATATCAAATAAATTAGCTGTCACACAAAACTGCCATAAAAATCATAATAAAACGTGCTTATAGCTGCAAAACATTAGTCACACGAACTGTCAATTAACTTAGCAATCACAATTTGAATCAGACCTAAGCAGTAAGCACACAAACGTGGGTAGTCATACAATGGACAATCGTTTACAACCTTCTGACAGCAGGCCTGAAAAAGTGAGGCAAACTGAAGGTGCAATAACAGACTGACATACTCTCCTGTGGCAAAATAAGGGAGTCTATGCCAGAATTTTTCATTTCAAGTGAAATGGTACAAAGAGAGCAATCAGATGCCAAACTGGTCGCATTTTTGGCAACAGAAATTTTCGGCATTTTCCAAACACGAGCAGATTGTGTCAAGCTTTAAAGGTGGAGTCTTTTTACCTTCACAAATGTACTTACGTTAATTATGGCTCATTCCAAGCTCAACAGTGGTCACTGTGGGGCACTAAACATAGCACTGACAGTATGACAAATAATAAAAGAATTTGATGTCTGATGTTTGAGATTTGACATTTTATAACACATTCATACAGCATGCTTCAAGCCAAGGCAAGCTGAATGCAAGAAAAACATTTTATCATCAAATACCATCAACAAAAAAAAACCTCTTCATTATTCAACAACTGTGTGACACGCAAAAAAATAACCCTGTATTTGAAGTAACCGAACATAGAAATGCTTCCATAAACTGAGCATTATTTTAATTTATTTTATTTTGGACCACCCTGTATTTAAACATGTACATTGTATACAGTTAATCTAGTCGAGCACAGAACAGAGCACAAATCCATGGTCAGAATCAGATCAGAGTTAGTTTAATTAACGTATAGCACTTGTGTAAAATCACCAAGCTCATATATTACAAGAAACAGAACTAAAAGTTTCAGTTCAAAGAATTATACTTTTACTACTGGTATTTCTTATGCAATTCTTCCAATTCTTGCTCCAATTTACTAACGTCAGTTCCAAGCTGTTTGCCTTGTTCAATCTGACACTGCAGATCCTGTTGGTGTAGCTGAGGTATCCTCTCCCAAATTGACTTCTTCATCATCACATCAATATCATTCTCTTCACGAAAAACAAGAAAATACAACAGAAACACGGCTATACTGGCTGAAACAATGTGAATTTGGTACCATGGTGCATTAGTTTTCTGAAAGAAGGTGTCATAAGCACTATGTTTGCTTGCATCACTTGTTGAGAACTTTACAGGTTTGTCTGTGTCAATTAAATCATCTTGTAAACTGGCCGAGGATGAAGATGCCTCTGTATAAGCATCCTTATGCACAGCTGACAGACGATAAAACATGGCAGAACATGCCCTGCAAACAATACACAATTACACACATAGAAACATTATTATTCAAGCACGTATTACATTAGTGACACATTGCATCAAAAACATTTTACAAACACAGACGAAGCTCATTTAGAAAAGATGTTAGACTAAACATGTCACAAAGTGGTTTGCCTGTAAATGTCAGTTAATCAAACAACTTGCAACATGTGGCAGCATTGTTGTTGCCATATGGGGAATCTGTGTACAGGATGCAGCAAAAAAGTAGCCCCCTAAAGTTTTTGCTGTTTTCTCAGCAACCATTTGGAATTTTGATTAGAAATTTTACAGATTTATTGACTGAAATGTTCTTAATCTAACTTTTAAAGTGAAAATTAAAATTAACTTTGTGTAGTTTTCGGCAAATAGTACCACCAGTGACACCTGTGTTATCCAAGTGTCTATTACAGCATCCAAGACTAAGTGTCCACGGCATCCACGCAGCATCTGTGGAAGTCAGGAAAATCTTTTTACTTCGCCACCGGAAGTCACATGCTGTAGCTGATAGTTAAACATAGCTCATTCCTCTTCTTCTTCTTCTTCTTCGGTGCTGCGGTATGAAGAGCATACAGCCAGCATACAGGCACCATGACAGTCTGGTGTCACTATCCATATACAGATTTGATGCAGCAAAACAGATTTCCGGCTTCACCCACAAACCGCAAGTAGACAGTGAGATGGCGGCTGTAGACTGACTGTATGCTGTTCAAACCATCGCAATCGACAACAGTGTCTGACTTTCGGTGGCAGAATAAAGCGATTTCCCCTAGCTGACTGGTGGTACTAAATACTGAAAACTACCAAAAACACCGAACGTGTTTTCAGTAGTTTTCGGTTAGCGTTAGGGTTAGTACTACAAAAAACAAGTGCAGTGTTTTTGGTATTTTTTTCAGTATTTAGTACCAACCTAGCTGACTGCAGCTCAGCTACAATCCTACAAACGCTACGTGCACGCTGCTAGCATCTACGCTAGTGTCAATATGCAACGTTAATGCTGCAAATAGGGAATTTCCGGCTTCCCCCGCAAACCGAAAGCGGATAGTGACACGTGACTCATGGCGCTTGCAGGTGGACTGTATACCCTTCCTACCGCCGCAATCGGCAACAGAGTGCAACCTCCGGTGGCGCAGTGAAAGTGATTTCCCCGATCTTGCTGGCGCCCATAGATGCTGCGTGAACGCTGAGTCTCGGACGCTGTAACAGACACTTGGATAACACACATCAGAGATCCAGATCCACAGGATTTTTTTGCGGATGTGGACAGTCTCGGATCTTGTTCCGTGACAAAATTTGAGGACGAGGACTGACGCAGATCCTGTTTTGTGACGAGTGCATTTTTTCCTAATAAAATTTAAAAGCAGATAGAAGTGGTGTGTGTTGAGACGTGCGTAGCACGGTAGCACTGGTACCGGTAAATTGTAATCTGCTATAGGCCTAGGCGCGTAGTCTACCTTAGTCTACCTTACGTATTAATGACTAGAGGCAGGCCTATTCAGCGCGGACGCGGACTGACAGCGGATCTTTGGTCAAAATCTGCGGACTGACGCGGACTCAAAAATTTCAAGATCCGCACATCTCTGACACACATACGGGCGACTCCCTTCACCACTCTGAATGACACAACAATATTAAAGCAAAAACACATGACAATGACATATTATGCATGCTTACCTCGAGATATACTTAAAGGAAAGAATACTTCGAGATGAAGATATGTTTCTACACAAAATCAACATCTTATCGTATTATATGTAAACGTCCTTGTCAAAATAAAACTTGTTTACATTGTATCCAGCTACAATTTCCGGGAACTTAAAGTTAGTAAGTAACGCAACTAGCTCTATGAAGCGATACCTGAAATTGGAGTCGCGATAACGATACCGTGACCGTCTCAGGCAGTGGCGTATTTAAGGGGGGCACAGTGCGATGCCCCCCTCCTTTGGCCCGACCATGAAAATTTTTTACAGACGACTTTATATGAAAAGGTGCGTTTTTTGCCATTTTTCAGCAAGAATTGCAAAATTCAACAATGTTTGATGATCTTTTTTCATACCGATACAATATGCGATTAAAATCGCCATGTGAGATTGCGTCTGATATATGACGCCGGCGTCGCCGAACGCTTTTGAAAACCAGCTGCAAGCCGTATAGGCGGCGGACGGGTTTAGTGTCCATGGGTGAGTGACACGGCACTATAACTTATATGAAACATCAAGGCAGTCGGCGGCTGGCTGGCGCACGCCATGGGCGGTGGTTAATTAATATTTTAAAATGTCAGATCTAAGTTCAACCCAAGATGAACCGGCCCACAACTTGCATAGGAGACCGAGGAAGCATTTGACTTTTGCTTCGTCTTCTTCCGAAGACGAAGAGACCGACGAAGACCGAAGCACTCTACTCAGAAGTAGGCCCAGCGAACTCAAATCTTCGGCCAGGCGTGGACGAAGCACCACAAGGAAACTTTGGACAAGAACGAAGTCGAGATATCGCACACCGTGCGAGTCACCAACGAATCGAGAAGGAAGTCGACGAAGTCACCAAACCAAGCCCGAATCAACGACTGTTTCGTCATCTGAGCGTACTTCGTCGGACGACGAACACGACACGAAGACGACAGCCGTAACCAGACCAAAGCATATCCTGAAAACGCCGAAGTTTGATGGAACGACTTCGTTTGAAACGTTTTGGGCCCAATTCCAGAATTGTGTACGACACAGTCGTTAAGACCGAAGCACCGAACTGATCTACTTTCGTAACTCGCTGAATAAGGATGTCGCCAACGTCTTGTGGGATTATGGAAAGGAAGTGACCGAATCACTTTCCGGATTGACGAGCACCTATATGGCGTGCACAGGTCTATCGTTAGCGGTAACTATGGCTTTCGTTACTTGATCTGCTTTCTACGCGCGAAAGCAGCTAGACCTACTGCTTTCAGCGTGTCTTATGGGGTGTTTACACGATCCAGCAAACGTCCAACAATTCACATGTATTTTGAATACATTTGCTGAAAGTTTACTGGACGTTTGCTGGATCGTGTAAACACCCCATTAGCCATCGCAATTCTGTCCGCCCGTCTGTCTGTCTCTCTGTCCGTCACACGGGTGGATCAGTCAAAAACGGTGCAAGCTAGGATCACCAAAGCTTCACCGTCGGCTGGGTGGAAGACTATAGTTTCAGGAACCGTAAAGCTTTTCTATAAATTTGGAGAGGTTCACCCCGAATGAGGGCGCTAAATGAGAGGGGGTAGGAAAAATTTGCGATTTTTAGCCAATAAGTCGCTGTATCTCAATAACGGTGCGAGACAGAACGTAGGTTACTATTAATCACTAATAGGAAGTCGTACACTGGCTCTCGACTGCCACCGAATTCAATGACCTTGGGATGACCTTAAACGCTAAAATGGGGGTTTTATGAATTTTTTGGCGATTTCGGGCTGCGAAACACATTTCAAGGGCGAATTGCGCTAAAATCAATTGAGATAGATATGGAGAAGCTGCATATAAAATTTTCAGCATTGAACGTAGATTTCGACGGTCTAAGTCTCGATTTTCTAGGTTCAAGAAAACCTGCGCACTGGGGCATCAAAGCGCGGTACCCCCGTAAAAGTCGTTATTTTACCGTTGTTAGCCAATCTTTCGTGAAAACGGTTGCAGATAGGCATGGGCATGCTGCCTATCACAACAAGCACTAGTAACGAACTTTTTAGTCGTGTTAACATGGATGACTTTGAAAAATCCTGAACTTCCAAAATAAGGGTTTTTAATTGATTTTTGCGATCTTCGGCTGCAGCGCACACTCGAAGAATGAACTGCGACGAAATGGCTGGACATAGACTGACAGTTTGCGAACAGGAACTGCTATAAGCTTTCGCGCGTCTCGTAAGCATTAGCTCAAATTTGTTGTTTACTGAGCTAAAGTCGGTGTTGTTCTAGTAAAATTGAACTGAACTGAATTAAATTATATTATTGTTAGGCCTAACTTCGACATGGATGTCGAAGTTTGCCACAGGGGTGCCGAACTTACCTAGCAGTAGGAGTAACTTCGGCACTTCGAGAGAAAATTTCCCGGCTTAATAACAAATAATTAACGCTTTCTATACAAGTGGGACATAATATTTTTGTACATGAGATATAGAGCTATGAAAAAACGCTAACCGCGTTCAAATCGACATTCAGATATAAAGTCTGCACTCGAAAAAGCTTAAGGTGCCGAAGTTACCCCCTTTTCTCCTATCGAGGGGCGTTTCGGAATTCGGAAGAAAAATGGACAAGTTATCTGAGCAGAGCTCACGTAACGCACGACAGCATCGGTGCGACCACCTAAAAATCAGTGTAAACAATAGGTTTTAAAAGAGTACCCAAATTTGACGGTTCCATACGGAGGACTTTTTGAAGTTAGGAGGTCGAAATTCTGACAGTTAAAATCAAAGCTTTATGTTACAAATTTTATGTGCAGATTGTTTTGGTCCGCCAAGTGAAGTATTTAAACATTACAACAACAACAACAACTACTACTACACCTACACCTACAACTACAGCTAATAATTTGTGCGGACATCGGGGCGTCTTATCTGTCCTGATGTCTGCTTGTGTATGACATGTAGAGATGAGAATGAATCATCATGTACACACACACACATGGAATGGAACGACGGACAGAACGAGCAAACTCTTAATCTCCTTCAATGTTCACTACGTTTACCTTGGCGGAGATAATAATCAGAGCAATAGTTCAAAATGCGCTATAGGCCTAGTCGGCTCGACGTAGTCGTATGCTACATGTATGCTGCAGTTGAGTACGCCACATTCGTTCCACACATTCGGCTTTAACTAGGTTTGCTGTATGAGTAGGCGTCTAGCTGCATGTCGTCGAAAAGGACAAAGAGAACCAAAAAGGCTAATCTAATATTTAATAGTTTCGCCGAAGTCAGTGCTGGTCCGCGATCAGGATGACTAAGCAAAAAAGTTACTAAGTTAAGTAGGCCTAAGGAACTTTTGCACAGTCGCCTGGGGTCAAACGTAAGAACAAGCTCGTTAGGATCAAATTGGATAGATGACCGCAGCCTGAGTTCTGACCCCATCAGGCCTACTTCCAGCCTGTATAATGGATGCAGGCGATGTTGGACATTAAGCCGGAAGTCATATAGGGAGCCTACGTGTAACTTACACGATCAGCGTGTGTCTATATAGGGGCCTACGACTTCTTGGGCAATCGGCGCTGTCTTCATCAGCGCACTCAAATGTTCATTAACCCATCGCATCGTTCTTCACTCAGCTTCTGTTGCTGCAGTATCCCTCAGACAGACCGTCTTTACTACATACGTTGGTCAGTGTCCGGCATGACGGTTGTGCGTTCTGTCAATAACGCCAATATTCAGCCAGCATGAAGGATAACATGACAGTGAACGTACGCAGAGTTTCCGTCGGAACAGTATGGATGTAGAATGTTTCTATATTTCACAAGATATCTTTTAAATTAGTACGACGAGGGAAATTGGGTTTAAAATCGATCACCGCTTGTCGAAGGAGAGTTGTTTAAGTTGCAAAAGATGTTGCGACCAAGCCCGTCGTGAGGGGGAGGAGGAAAAAATAAAGTTTTCCCCGGGCCCCGCGACCTTGTGTGACCCCGCCGTCGCTCAAAAATAAAAAGTACACCAGAATGTGGCATAAACAGGAATATTCAAAGCCCCACGAGAATGTTTCCCCAGGCCCCGCTATGGCTCTCGACGTTGCGACCATTTGCATGTTTAGCAGCAGAATGAAATGCAATTTGAGTGTTTACTTGACTCGGAAAGATGCATGCTGTCATGACTCATCACGGTTAGTCACTGAAACCCTGTATACATACAAGGTACACGTGCGTTCAGTGACCTTGGCGATGACCTCTACGTTTGCTTCCGACGTGCCGTCAGCGGTGTCGGTTCAAGTGCCGATTAAATTTCGAGACGATTTGTCGGTGAAGGGTCGCAATATACGATCTCTGCAGCGTGTATGCATGTGGTCAGTAAGCCACTCACCTCGCCAAAGTACAGAACTGATGTATTAATATCGTGTTGCATCAAACTGCGCGGCTTGTGTATTGTTTTAGTACACATATGACAAGTACCTGGGCGTTGGAAGGGAAAGAGGAAAGAGAAGAAAAAGGGGATGGAGAAGGGGAAGGGAAATGGGAAGGAAAATGGGGAAGGGGAAAGGCAAGGGGAAGGAGAAGAAGAAGGGGAAGGAAAAGGAAATGGAGAAGGGAAAGGGAAAGGGAAGGTGGAAGGAAGATAGCTTAAGAAATGTTGGACGCACGGACACTCAGGTGATTTTATACTCTGTCCAATGCTATGCATTGTATTGGACAGACAATTACAATAATAATACCGTTAAAAGTTATCTGCTAGAAATCCGTTTAATTCCATTTTGTGCCATTTCATATTCGACTTACTTGTGGAGTTAATGTAACTTCATCATTTTCATGAGCTCCTGCCAAAACCTGGAAATATTGTGACATTATTGCGCACGGCAGTTCGTTGTATATTGTAGGTGCACATTGCACCAAAAATTAGCCGCATTCGTGAACACGGAGCCGGAGCAGCCGTAGGCTGCTGTGACACGAGTAGCGGCATTGAATTGCGGCCAATATTATTTTGCTCGGCTGTAGACTGTAGAGGTGACAGAAGTCAACGTACGGCGCGCTAAAGTATGCGTGCGTGTGTTGTTTGTCTCTGCTGCTGTTAGCCGTACACTTACAGTAGCTCTGCTGCGGATGCTGCGCCTATAGGCCTTAGTATGCTGTCGGTCGTGCTGCTGCAAGTGTCAGAACCTGTTGCAGCAGACAGAAGCCGTTGTCGACAACGGAGAAGTAAGTACAGTAGTAATTTGATTTCGTTAGTTGAGTTCGTTCGGAGTGACGCCAAACAATAGGTTTGACATTCTCATACTTGACGTGTGGTCGTTTCAGTTGAACTTCGCGCGAAACGGTTTGTCACGCGACTGTTTTTATTGTTGATAACTTCTGACTGATCAGCAACGACTTATGCGACGCCGAACGCTACGCTATACCGTCATCATCATCATCATATCAGCAGCAGCAGCGTCATCGTCAACTTGATCACCTCGACGCTCGAGTCTTGACGACGCTAACATCGTCTGTTCATCGGTGCAACCTATTCGGGGTTCGTTCGTTGTCGTTATTTGCAAATAAATGTCAACATACTCGTATAACTAACTGCGATGCGACATAGGTCTAAGCCTAATATTATAAGCTACGATTTTAACGCCATAGGCTAGTCGCTCATAGTATGACAGGTGCCTAGCCCAGAATAAGCTTACAGCGCTGCAGATGAAGATCAAAATCGATTAAGAAAATTTGGACAGAACCGAGTGGCGCAAAAGTCAGTGAAAAGATTCGAATTTCGCAGACAACGTTGAAAGAGAATTGTTCAAGAGAACGCTTATCAAGTCTTCAGCAACGAAATACTACAAACATTTAGTGCGGCCGTACGATTCACCATTTGGCAGCACCGATCGGCAATTCCGCTTTTTACTAAATTACTGTCGTCCTTGTTATTATTTTGGCGTTGATTTGCGCGAGTGTGTTATTTGGTAGGCTATTTGAGGTGAACATAGCATGCAAAAGTGCAAGCACTGCATCGCGCGCGAACGCAATTATTGATGCTATCATCGCATCACAATAACGCTGATGTATAGGAAGATTGAGTCATGTCGACTGTAGCCAGCCCTACGGGATGTGGTTGTTCTCTCAATTACAGGAAGTCGCTTACCGGTGCACGCTGTTAAAGCTCGTGATTGAAATAATTGCGCCGCACAGTGCAGCGCGTATATACACACTTTACTCGGCGTGTTTCCATTTCTTCGTCTTCCCGGCGGCGCCCGTCCGCGAATGCAATTCCGAGTGCAAGTCCAAGTCGTAGGCGTAATTGGCGGCTGTCAGGCACCGTGCTGCTAACTGTGACCGATGTCTCGCTCTACTGCAGACAGTCACATATACTGCAATCTGCAAGGCTATTACGCCTAGGCATATACCGTCTCGCCCAGTACTGCCGGGTGCAACAATGATAACAGCAATCTTCTAGGAAATGTTCTATAGTTTCAGAAGTGTGGCATTTTTTTGACTTTCACCAGTTTCACAAAATTTACAGATAAAGTCCAGAAACTTTCATTGCAATATTTGGTCGGATTCGAAATTATAATTATAGCAACAAGGTATGGCGACACAGTGAACAAGTGAACTTAAGCTAAAGTACCATCTGTACTAGAAACCTCACAGCTGATATGATTCAGCGATGAAAACGCCGTCGACTCTCGCATCTAAAGTTGCCATCTACGTAGCAATCTATGAGCAAGCTGCAAAATGCTTGCTATAAGCCTACGCAAATCTTGAAACAGAGAGATAGAGAGAATGTGTGCTGGAAAGCTGCATGTCGTTAGCTGCTGCTTCTTTAGGCTTATAATCGCTGTCTACGGAGCATGGAGTAGTTGTGCAGACGTCGCAGCATGATTCAGGCAATCGGTGGGTGAAGTGTCAAAGTGTCCGTGGACGGCCGCGGTGTGGATTCCACACAGGTCTCGACAGCTAGTGCTCGCTGGGTGCTTGTCATTCATTGTCCGTCGTACATCGAGTCGACCGTGCACACTGCGGAAGCATAGTTAGCACTATATAGTCTGCTCGTGTTAACTCACTCGTACCACTTGCACTCACTGCGTCATCTTGACACCAAACCTGTCTCAGCAGCCAACCATTGGACCTTTGCTCTGCAAGTGCAAGCATATCACAATTAGAGATAGAAACCACTCCAAAATGTTAGCAGCAAGACCGTGATCAAGACTGTCCGCAACAGCAAAACCGCAGATGCATAATTATAGGCCTATCCATGTAGACCCATAGCGTTCGGGTGCTTATAGATAGGCCTATGTTCTTGGCCTACATAAGAGAAAATACTTCGGTCTGATAATGTACTAAACTTACTTTATTTGCCCACTTCTTTGCACTGCAACGGACACTCAGTGTCGGAAGCAAAATCTAAATGTTAAGACCAATTAGACCGCAGCTGGTCTGCTACCGGTCTTCGCATAAGACCGCAGTTTCAGACCACAAGACTAGTCACATATGCATTTCAGGTAAAGAAGGACTAAGCGATGCATTAAGGACAGCACTCGGTGCTCTGTCAGGTACGACCGGCAAGACCATACGATATACACGACCTCTGCGGTGTGGCG
>Ga0056128_1002080_pt1 | contig 23331 bp, 17 predicted proteins | sample WorMetLIZISLAND2_FD_71113 | JGI IMG/M metagenome (GOLD analysis project Ga0056128, IMG submission 71113) | Marine gutless worms symbiont microbial communities from Max Planck institute for Marine Microbiology, Germany - Olavius geniculatus... ... | reverse complement strand
AAAAGTGGTTATTTTACTGCAATTATCTCGTGTAGCGTGAACACGGTTGCAGATAGGCACAGACATGCTGCTTATCATAACAAGCACTGGTGACAGGCTTTTTCAATTTATCAACATCGATGACCTTGAACCTTCCCAAAAGGGGTTTTTAGTGAATTTTTCGCAATATTTGGATGCTGCGCAGATTTCAATACTGAATTGTGACGAAATGGCTGGAGTTAGACCAAGACAACCTGCGTATGAAATTTTCAGCATTAAACGTAGATTTCAGTAGTCTAAGTCCCGATCCCCTAGGTTCATGGAGCCCGGTGCAGGCAGGCGTCAAAGATTTCGGGCTGCGCAAGTCAATATCATTCACAAGGTGGCGCCACGGTACTGGCGTTGGTGGCGTGGCGTAGTTGGTAACGCGTTTCGACTGAAACGAAGTTACTCTACGCCGGGCCCGGTTAGTACTGCGACGGGTGACTACTGAACCGGAACTGCCATAGGCTTTCGCGCGTCTCGTGAGCATTAGCTCAAATTTCTTGTTATCATTTGAAAAACGCCTGTTGCCTATTGTTGTTAGTTTTCACAGAATATGCAAATAAAAGAATTGTAAAAATCGGTCAATATTTGACGAATTTATGGACAAACACCGAAAGCTAATTACTTGTTTGTCCACAGCTGTACGCAGCCCTGATTAACAGTATCGGCAGACAAACAATCTACATCGTGTCTCAGAGAAAAAGTCAAATTTTTTGTCATAACTTTGTCAAATTTCAACTAACTTCAATAATTTTTGGCACAAATATGGTCACAATGATAAAATTATGTAAGATGTACTCATTTTCTACCTCACCTAATTTCTGTGAATGCACTACCTTGTAATAAGCCAGAATCACTAGCCATTGTCATACGACTAGCCATCACAAATCACAATGCTGTCAATGCATTAGACTGCAATAGAGAAATAAATCGTAGTAAATCGGCCAATCTATCGGGCATTCCAAAGAACACCGCATGAAAATAACACAATGTTAAACAATCTTCTTTATAGGCCCACAGAAGATGCAAAATTAAAAGTTATTTCGAAAAAACCCATGCCGAGTACAGGTAGGCTAACCTGTACATACAAAGCTGGACCAAAACTCAGTCTGAGATTAAAACAAACGTCGTGTATAGCGTGCGGGCAGCCGGCAGGCTAGCCGTGCAGTTAGGTTGCATAATTTCCAATTTTCCTCACTAATCAACACATTTTGCATGCATGCAGAGGCAGATCCAGGGGCAAGGCATTGCCTCTATTCGCGCCAAACAGACGGTCATGACATGACTACACTAGAGTCAGAAAGTTCAGAACGCAGACTATCGTAATACTGCGAATGTACTGGCACATCAGATTATATCAATGAAAATCAGGCCCGTCGACAGGGGGGAAGGGGAAGGTTTTCCCGGGCTCCGCGACGTTTAGGGAGGCCCTGCCGTCGCTCAAAAATATAAAGTACACCAGAATGCACTATTTAAAAAAAAATTCAAAAATTTTCTGAGGGACTCCGCGAGAATGTTTTCCCCGGTTCCCGCTGTGTCTCTCGAAGTCTCTGATGAAAATGTTAGTAAGAAGCCATTATGACTGGTGAAATTCCAGAAAACCCCTTCAATTTCCAAAGCTCCACCCACGTACTCCTTTGGGGAAGACTGAAGAACTCACCAAACCGCCTTAGCTGGTAGAAATGGCACGCTGCTTCTCCCCGTAACCCCCTCTCGCTTCAGACCTCATTGACCCCTCCTTCAAAAATTTGTAGATCCACCATTGCATACACCTAAATGGTACCGGCAGGCCAAAGCAACACTAATTTATGCAGCCAGATAACCAAACATGACGAATTTCAGTTTTAATGCCAACACATTTATTCATACTACACACAAATACAAAAAGACAGAACATAAAACAGAAAACACCGATATGACACTTTACAAAACATGATTACAAAGCAGAATTTGCTTTCACTGAGTGATTAAACAGTCTATTATGACACGTTCTTAGCAAACAATAAATGTGACATGATAAACGCAATTATGACACTATAAACACACATGATTCAGCACCGCTGAAAATTCCTGTTCGGGAACTGGTGTGAATTTAACAGAAGCATTAATTTTTGCATTTTCCCCATGCAGTCTTCATCTAGAAGACAGTATTGATGTCTTTGCTTAGTTCTACCATGCTTATCAGCACAATGAAAAAAAATTGCTTGCGAGTGATAGAGACAAATATCGTATCTCTACACTGTATCTAAAAAATCACCCTGTTTACTTTTGTAATAAATTCGTCAGATGTCACCAAATTTTTCTAATTCTAGGCAGAAACATGCCTGAGGACATCTGCAACAAACACATGTATACAGCCCAACAGATCTCGTTTTACATGTTCATTAGAAGAGACTAAAATGATTTTAAGACTCAATTAAACCTACTCACCTGCAACACAAATAACTGAAAACAAAATATACACGAAAAATTGTGAACAAACAAACACACAGAAACATACAACCAACACACGTATGTTTGTACTCACATTAGAGGAGACTGAAATGATTTTAGAACTACAGTACTCACATGAAACATAAATCATTCAAAACAAAATATCCACCAAAAATTGTGTACAAATGTAACACATACAACAAACAACCAACACAAACACGACATACATACAAACAAGCAAAATGCAGAAACAAAAGTAGCACTAACTGACCAGAATTACATGAATTACCGACTGTTTATTATGGTACGTGTGCTGCACTGAAAATTTTGTCAAAGACGGGAAAATTACGCACAAAAATTTAGTAGATAGCATAATGTGCAATCAAATGGGTGGCAGGTCACAATGTCGACAATGAAAATGTCGACAGTCACAATGTCGAAGTCATAATGTCAAAAGTGTCACACACATGCGGTTTAGAACACCGGGTCCAATAGGTGTGAGAAACATCTGTCATGTGTGCTACCAGTCCGATGTTTTTAGTCTATTGTACTTGTGTTTTAATTTCATTGCTTAAAATTTTGTAAAATCGCATGGAAGTAGTTACGAATCAGAAAGGCGGATGAACTTTACAGCTTGATGGATTTGTCTACACAACTCAACGATTAGTATTCGTACAGGCAACTGCCGGCAGCTTTCGGCCACAGAAATGCAAATGTTACGAAGCTCTAAATACATGAATCGGAAACCTCATTGACAACTATTCGCACACTGAGATTGGCCACTTTCTGCGTGGGATTGCTCATGATGTTGAAATACACATATAGGTATGACAACTTTTTTTCTTTTTTTTCTTTACAGGTGTTGCAACAGTCGCAACATATTGCGCATAATGTTTGCCATTCCGACTGTCGACATTTTCATTGTCAACATTTTGACATTTCGACACTTTGACTGTGCACCATCAAATGCGCATATGTTCAAAGCTTTTCATGAAAAATAGTAATAATAACATTGCTTGTGGCACTGTAATAGACTAATAATTCAGATTCGTAGAAAACTGAAATTTTTCACTGAATGAAAATAATTTTCCACCTCCAGAACACGACTTCTCAGTAACCATGACGTGAACATAAGTCGAAAATACTCTTATAGCCAAAAATCAAGCATTTTAAAAGCTAGTGCTTTAGCTTTATGCACTTGATTATTCACTAAAAATAACATAACTTCTACTTAACAGCCCAATGTTACCAGAATTACATGTACTTCACCAGAGTTAGCCCAAGCTAGACCGGTCAAACTTTGAAAAAACGCCAAATCAGAAACTCTTACAGAGCACATAACAGCCTCAACATATTTCACAAAGTTGGAATGTAGTACAAAATGCACCGAAGAGCCTACACTTTGCAACCACTTACAAACTTTGCTAAGTCAATTCAGGAGTGGCGGCACACTTTAAAAAGTGTCATGATTACTCATCAAGCAAGCAGTGGGGTCTGCCCCAATAAGTGTAAAATAAAATGCCAGTGAGACCTAGGCACTTTATCCCTAGCAGCTGACAGAGGCATTTGCTGCACTTCTTCATAATTATAACAAAATAGTTTCTTTGACAAACCATCATAAATCTCAAAAAAACATGACCTTAAACTGTTAACATCCACCAGTTGTATGTATTTAATGCAAAAAAATTGTTATGGTCCAAGCCATTAAATGGCCACAACACTCCAAAAAGTGCCATGGCCGTGGCATCAGTAGCCATTCATGTGGTGCCACCCTTGAGTTGATAGAATGTAGACACTGGTCAGTATCATTACTCAACTCGTTTATAATGCTCTATGTATGACACCATACAGCCGGCATGCAATGTCATAAAGTCAATGCAGTCCTTTTCCGTGATTTCTGGACACCCTTCCACGGCCACTGTGCAGAGTCGAGGAAAGCGTGCAAGATAGACAAAGCAGGTGCTGCTGAGACACACACAGCCAGTCAGACAAAGGTCAGTCATCGTCTGCAATGCAGCAGCCTCCGATAGCAAGCGGACTCCTTCATCATCAATACCAACACAGTAGCTGAGATCCAGACGCTGGAGGCTTGGCAGGTGTTGCACAACTGACTCCAGAGCATCGTTAGTGATGTCACTGCCGCTCAGAATGAGCTCGGTGCAGCGTCGAAGTCGACTCTGGGACACATCGAGGCCCGGTCGGTGATCCCTCGGCGGTGAGACCAGGTCACGCACACATCCGTCGTAGACGACCGCGACCCAGGCGACGTCGAGCACGGACAGCAGCGGACATCGACAGCCACACAGTGCAGACACCGCTGGCCACGAGTTGCCTGCCAGCCGGAGTACGCGCAGGTGTGGCAGTCGTTCCAGTAGCCAGGCCAGCTGACGATGGCTGACATTGGTCCAGCTGAGATCCAGTGACTTCGGCTGACGACGGACGATGCCGATGAGATGAGTCTGCCGCAGCCGACATCGACTCAGATCAATCGTCGTCCACAGGCGCCGGTCGTAGCCCCACCTGTTCCACGTCTTGCACACCCGCATGCAGCGCACCAGGTCCGCCGGGCCCAGCAGGCAGAACACGCGGACCCACAGGTTGTGTTCTAGAGGATGGCTGGATCCACTGGTCGTCTGAACGTAGCGAGGTGGGGGAGGAATGGGCGCCGGGCGGACCACGTACTTGCGGACTGCTGACATGTCCGGCTGGACAATGTTGGTGGCCGGCTCATTCAAAGCACTCAGCAGACTCACAGCTTGCTTCTCCTCACTGGTGTTCACATCCTTCTCCTTCAATCTCCGGCTGGCAGCAGATTTGTCTGATGAGACTCTCGGCTGACGACTCTGCATAGCACACAGACGACAAAGCTATATATGTAAATACAAAAACACATGTTACTAAAATGCTGTAAATTCTGTGTTCTTCTGATATGTGGCCAAGTATGTTGATAGCAATGTTCAAGATAAATTGTGATCTGTGCACAACTTAAATTCCCACCATGGTTGGCCACCTTGATGTGGCTTTAATAGCCGTTTATCTACAGCTTCACAGCCGTTTCCAGTAACCTTATGGTTACATTCGGGGATGCGCATTGGGACAAACTGATATGGCCTAAGCGCTGAACAGGTGTAACCGCCTGCCCACCCAGAGGTAAGGCAAAGCATAACTTAAATACTAAAAAATGGTCAAACTGCAGTTGTTTTCACTACTTGGCTACCACACAGAAACTTCTGAAATGTCACAACTAGTCAAGAATGTAAGGAGTTTCAATACCAACTACCGGCAATTCAATTTCCCCACAGCACTTTAAAGATAAATGATGGTTTTGACAAATTAATAACTTAGTGATATCTACGATATTATCAGTTTGTTCATTTTTAGCTCATTCATTTTTTGGATCGAACAATTCAAGGTAAAATATGACACAATGTCAACTAAATGACCTGCTATGTTTCATGCAGTTTCATGCATAGCACATAAAAAATAAAAAAAAGATAAGCAAACTAAAGCTACAGTCTAAGCTCTATAACTACCTGTGAGCCTCAAATCTATGTGCACATGCAACATGACGATATAAACTAGACAGCCATATAATAACAGCAATATCTACAAGTATCATAAACATGCTCAGAGTTTTCAACATCTGCACAACAATAGCATAAAAAACAAAGAGCTAAATAAAAATGCAGGTTGTTGATCTGATGTAAATTCTATTTTATGCAGTGGTCAAGTATGTTGACAGCAATATCCTTTATAATTATGCACGACTTACAACAGTTAACTGGAATAAAATTTCAAATAATTTCATGCCTTTTCAACTGACATAAATACTTTTCAGAACAGGCAAGCACAAAATGACATCAATTACAGTCCGTCGTTACACAATACACATAAATGCAAGAAACTCACAACGTCTCGTTTTTTCTTTACTGCACTACTACTAGCAGCAGTAGATTGCGTTTTGGGGAACTGTGAAGCAGGATTCTCAGATCTGTTTTCAGCATTTTCATCAAGCTTAGCTGCTGCATCCGAAGCAGCATCAGCAACTTGTTCCTGTTCTTCGTCAGCGGATGAAACCGCACCGTCATCACTGCACCGCTTACTAAGATAATTGACGCCTCTCACTGTTCTTGACTGCAGAAAATAATTGTAGAATAAAACAGAATAGTGAATGAGCACCAATATGTCTTCACTGCTAATTTCTTAGTAAAATACATGATTCAGACTGCACAGCTAACAGTGATGATAATAACAATATCTAACATTAGTAACTGGACAGTTAGAAATCAAAGCACAGCAGCATACCCTATGAATAAATACAAAAAAACAGTCCAAAAAAACCAAAAAAACTAAGTTTTTAAATCATGTGATCAATTACTGCAATTGCCCATTAACGATAGCTTTTAGGTCAGGGGTAGCAAACTCGCGGCCCGCGGTTGCGGCCCGCGACATATTATCTAAGATTCTGACAACTTGGGATAAAAATACGTCGTTTTATTTATTTTACAGCATTTTTCTTCTATTAAGTAACCCAGCGAAATTACTATTTTTCTCACTTGTATTTACTTTAACGGAACCGCATGCTGGTGCTAGCAGCGACCAACGTTGGTGCCAGACAGTTGGTCCCCCTCCTTCCTTCTCGACCTTTTCAGAGTTCAAGAATCTTGAAACACATTTTGAACTCTTTGCCACTCTGCTGTTGACACAGAAAGATTTTTAAAGAAGTTTAGATGGAAGTATTGGATTTGCAGTGTGGCACCATTCTTACTGCATTTTGTCGTCTGTAAAAACAATGCGGCCCACCGAGTGAGCAAAATCTTGCTGTGTGACCCGCACCCCCAAATGAGTTTGAGACCCCTGTTTTAGGTGTTTATGTCGAAGGTAAGCACTCATCAAACAACAGAAGGCTGTGTTGCTGCTAAACGCTGGCCTACAAGCTGTGAACACAATTTCTGCACGCATTGCTACCTACACATAGAAATTCTAGCATCTTGTGCCAAGCTTGTTCAATTTATTTCTCTGCAGATCACTGAACAAACCATTGGACAGGGCCAAAAAACAATGTACGAGGTTGTGGTTGTTTTTAAAAAATTTTTTTGACATCGCATTAATTCTAACTCTGCAGTTTCTGATGCATGGACAGCATGGATAACGGAAAATAATGTCATGCAAACTGTATCAAAAATAAATACAACAAAGCATAAAATAGTGAATAGTAAGAACTACTTATAATCTAGATTAGTCACAACATTCATGCAGACAGATATGCATAGCAGCATAGTGTGATAAAGCATTGATGACCAGTGATGTGTCTACCAACTGTCAAACTACGAAAACATGTCGGCCCAGTGCCAACATGTTGTGTGGCCGTCTTTTGAGCTAAAAAATGTCATATCGGTTTAAATGAAAAAACGTTCACACCAACTTTGTTTTTTCTGCAACTTTTTGTTTTTGAGCAAAAATGTATTGCAACCTTTTGGGACAGCGGCATAATAAATGACAAAATGCATAGCACTAAAAGCAGTTCTACTCAATAACCAAAAACCACTCTAAAATGTACACCTCCACAGAGATGAGAAACAACATCCCAAAAATGATCTTAGATCCACAAACTTCTTAGAACCAAGGGGTCATTTTCTACGATACTGACAAAATAATTAATTATTCATTATTTGTTAAAAGACCTTGAAAAACCAATTAATTTCTCACTAGCATAAAAACACAATTTATCGAAAAGATCTTTAAATTTGTCTGTAGAATCCTACTAAAACACAACGACCCTGAAGAACATAAATGTGCTGATGACAGATGACATACCTTTATGTTTTTCGGTGCACCAGCACTGCAGCACTTCGGGCACTCCCAGCTGTTAGGAAGATCATCGTTGATGATGCCATCGTGTGTGAACTGTGGGTATGTTTCATGAAGGCAGGCTGGATGGACAATGCTCCAGCAGACATTACACTCCATCAGCTGGCACTGAGACTGAGATTGAGACAGTTCATCCAACTGGCCCATCCCTGGCTGGTCGACTGACGATGTATCTGCTGCTTCAGTGACTGATGACGAAGTATCACCTTTGTTGCACAGTGCGCAGACTGCAGCCGTCGGCAGCATTGGCTGTACATACAGTTAGCAGTAGTATCATGACAATTACAGCTGCAACAAGATAGCCTCATCTTATTACATTACAATGTTCAAGCAATGCACTGCAGCCTCAACTAAACAAGAACGTCTTTGGTAGTTATTTAAAATGTTCAAAACTGATATTATAGGAGTAAATAAATAAATCATCATCATCATCAGTCACGCTTGACCAGCTGGGGTCATAGCGCCCTCCAACTGCAGCGTCCCATGCAACATCAGGTATCGGTGGCATTCTCCACTTGTCAAACCCAGGTGTGTCTCGGTCGTCCTGGTCGTCACTTCCAATGTGAGTTGTTGTCGGGACAGCCTCCAGCTCGCGTGTTGACTGCCAGTCGCATAGCCATCCGACCTGACGCCTCCTCAGGTAGTCGACGAACGTGCCAAAGACCGGTGCATGTGCTTGGTAAGATCTTCCTGCTCCGTCTGACTGGTCATTTCAGCATTGGTTACACAATGGAACCAGCAGATTCCGAGATTGCGTCGCTAACATGACTTGTGGAATGCTTCTAGTTTCCGTTCGTCAGACTTCAGTATGGTCCACGTGTCACATCCGTACAGGAGAACAGACAGAACAAGCGAGTTGTAAACTCTCAACTTGGTTGCCAGGCTGAGTCTGGATTGCTGCCACACACTGGACAATCTGCCCATGATGCCAGAGGCCATACCAATCCGACGATGTATTTCATGCGTTGATCGTCCATCGGAATTAACAGAACTGTCAAGATATACAAACTGATCTACTGCTTCGACTGTCTGTCCACTCGCCTGCATGTAAACTGAAGATGGCAGTGTACCGTGGCCAATATTCCGAATCTTTGTTTTCTGCCATGATGTGTGTAGTCCCATGGTCTCAGCAGCAACATCAAAGGTGGTCAGTATCTCTGGCCATTTTGACAGGCAGACAGTGAACAGAACACCATCATCAGCATAGGCTTGATCCGTAAAGCGAGTAGAACCAACTGTGACACCCATAAACTCTGCGCATCTGTTGAGAATCCAGTCCATGGCAATACAAAATAATGCTGGTGCTAATACACAGCCCTGGCGTATGCCAGATGTGGTGTCAAATGGTTCAGACAACTGCCAATCTGCTCGAACACATGACTTAGTACCCGGGTGCAGGTCCTCTAGCAGCTGGACCAGGAACGGAGGGGTTCCACTGGCACGTAAGACTTTCCACATAAGCGGTCTACTGAATCAAAGGCAGCTGTAAGGTCGATATAGGCAATATGTAGTGACTGGTTAAATTCGTGGTGGATTTCAGACAGTAGTCGTAAAGCTAATATTGCATCAATTGTTGATCTGCCAACAGTGAAACCACATTGCTGTGGACGCTGGAGAGAGTTGAATAATGGTTGAACTCATGCTAGCAATACATGCGCAAACACCTTTCCCAGCATGGAAAGCAATGTGATTGGCCTGTAGCTGCCACAGGTGGCACGTTCTCCCTTGCCCTTGTACAAAAAGATGATTATACCTTTACGTCATTCCACTGGTATCCTGCCGGACTTCCAGACTTGGATGAAAAGAGCATGAAGGGCTGAAGACGTAGTGAGTTGTCATTGATGTTTCCATACCGAAAGTTACCAATCACTTGTTCAAAGCCAGTACGTGTGACCCTGGTCTCGACGTTGAAGTCACCGATGACTATGTGGTGAAACAAAGCAAATTAGCAATTCAAGTGAGGCGTAGAACTCATCCTTACTATTGGTTGAGTGGTCTTCAGTCGGAGCGTATGCAACAATAATAGTGAAATGACCATGTTTATGTAGCAGTCGTGCTGATGGTATATGGCTCGACACCACTGTTCAGGTTGTCAGTGACTTACCCAGCCTCTTGTCCAGGACCAGGGCAACACCATTCACATGGTCCTTATCTTCACCAGAGTGACTGACAGTGTGGTCACCCACATGACACTGGCCGTTACCTGGCAGTCATGCTTCTGTAAGATCTGCTATGTTAACTCTATACCTAGACAGCTCGTGGCAGATTGCTTTAGTGTAGCCGTCTTTAGCCAGAGTAAGAACGTTCCATGTGGCTATGCGCAGTGTTGAATGACGGTCGACATGTAGAACATCAGGGCAGCCATCGTTAATACATGTGCGTGGCGTCATCATTGCTGTCAGAATGGAGGGTGACCCGGGTTACAACGTCTCCTTGGCACAGGGGAGACGTGCGCAGTAGCAGGAAGCATAAACCTTCGCTGTCACGCCTCCCACTCATCGTTTCGTCGGCTGACTGAAGACAGCACCACTGCTGCCTGGTGCCTGCTCCGTGCCCAGGAGCTAGGGTCGACAGACAACTTCATGTATAAGTTACGCAGATAACTTTTGCAGTTGAAACGAGCGTAAAAGTTAGATATAACCATCCTCACACACATTTAACAACATTATTAAAAGCAAAGTGTAAAATGTCAACACGCCGCCATTACGATCCGCCAACAACAATAAATAAATGGCCTGCCTAAACACCACAGATCAGCCAGCAGATCAACCACAGATCAGCTGAGATGGCAGATATTGCTTAATTTTTAAACTTCAGATCGATATAATGTCATCGCAGAGTTAGAGCTAGGGTTAGGGTTGGTATTGAAATAAGAGTTAGGGTCAAGGTTAGGATTAGGATCTGTGGTGCCACACAGTGATCTGAAATTTACATACTTGAACAATATTTGCCATCTAAGCTGATCTGTGAGGATCTGTAGTGATCTATGGTAATCTGTGGTGTTTAGGCAGACTCGTAAATAAATACAACATAACAACAAAGATAAGTTGAAAATGTCTGATCAAAATTTCCATCCTCCCACTGACAAGGGCACATAACACATCACTTATGCAAAAGCTAGTTGCTACAGCAGAAAGCATGGCAAATAAAACTTACAAGTGAAAACCTATGTCAAAATAGTTCTCTTGTTGTTGCCATCGTTCTCGGTCTCAAGACATTCTTCGGTTCACATCGATGTTCACAACTTTCCAATATCATTCAATTTTCATGACCCTTTTACAGCTATAATTTGGCGAATGACTGACTGAAATAAACACGATGTAAAACTCTTCTGTTATATTAAACATCAATCTCTTATTACAAGATATTGATTATAATGCAGTCATGAATGGTTCCTATTGTTATACACTTGTCTCTGCTATCACTGACCGCAATGCACTGTCGAGCGACACACGTCTGCTTCATGCGTCCGAGACCGCCGAACTTCTTCATGTCTTTACAAAACGGACATTCTCCACACTCGGTGCGAGTACATGCAGAGCACTTGCGACATCTGACCCGGCGTCGTCTGATGCTGCTGCTGCTGCTGGACACCGCATATCCACTGCGCACTGACTGCGATGCAACCATCGCCGGAGACACATCAACAGGCTTTGATGACGATGACGACGACCAATCAGATGCCGTGCTGGCCGGAAATTCCGGCACATCGCCTCTGCTGCTAAGATCCATTGAATTTTCCATGAGCGAGCTGTTATCCTGAAACTTCCACTAACAATTCATCACCATAAACTGTAGTCTGCAAAAATGTGAATTATTACTGGGATATATCGTGCCATACTCATACTGAGATACCTGAAAACTTGGTACTGACAGCACAAGCATTCTCAAGCAATTCTCATGCAACATATCAAAGATGTTCACCGTAATGATCGCACAAATATTTAGATACAGATTTACTTCCTTACTTAAAATTGCTACAAAGATCAATCAATCACTCCGTCATGTAATAAGTCAATCACTCAATTAGTTAAGGCAACTAACCAGACACTATTGCAATCTTCATACCACCTAGACTTACATACCATACATGGCCACTTTCAGCAACCAAGAGGTCCTGACATGCCTAAGATGAAACAAACAAAACTACCAGGCAAACAATTTCATATGATACTGGTCCGATGACCATCAGCAGATATTCACTGACTCAGAAAATACCAAGAGAACTCACAAAGCAGTGTTCATGTACAGGCAGCAGAGGAACACCAGTCAATGCCAGCCTCTGATCATCATTTGCATGACTCTGTAAGATCAGCTGCAATAAGCAACACAACATTATCAACACAAACAAAAAGCCAATGCCAAGTGCCAACACAATATGACCAAAAAAAACGTATTTATCAGGCCTCATTGCTATCCGTATTACTGTACGCAGCCGAAACTCCCTCGGGGCATTCCATACGAAATGTCAGAGGCAGCTCCTGCAAATCAAATGGCATCAGTTCATTCCAAACAAAGAGATAACGGAGTCCACCAGTCTGCCGTCAACCTCAGTCAATCAGTCATCGCCGTAACTCTCTCAATTCGGTCACATCGCAAGGTTGCAAGAGGATGTTCCAGCCCACAAGGCACTCAACTGTAGTGTTAACCTATAACTCGAACGTCCATCAACTAGCCAATGGAGTTGTCACCCAGGCCATCCTCACAACAGATGGGTTGACCAGATCTGGCGGGACAACAACCTCCCATCCACTGATCTCTGGAGGCGTGCCGTTAGTTGTGATCACCGCAGGGTGATGCTATGGCGTCTACTGGCTAAGCATTAATGACAATGATGACCAGCCAACATCATGTGATATATGCATGATTATGTTTAAGCACTTTTGATGTACAGTGACTAAGACCTAACCTTTTAAACTGACAACTGAGTAATCCTGGCGTGGGAAACGTTCAGACAAATTTTGGTTTTTTTTCTACACGTTTTTATTTTAAAGCATACGGAGAAAATTTGGGCATACAAATGCATAATGCCAAGTAAAAATTACTCTAGTTCAAGACCAATCCACAATAAACAGCTCAATTCATATAATTAATTACCTTGGCATTAGCCAGCAGCTCATCCGGCGACTGCACATCACTGGGAACATGGCGATTAGCAGCTTCCAGACTTCCCAAAAATTCCACCAACGCTCGGATGCCGCTAAGTTCTCGCTGAGTCATGTGAATCCATTCATGTGATTCACCAGTAAGTAGCGTTCGATGTGAGTATGACGTTGATGACGTCTTTGTCATTGACGATGTCAGCTGAACACATCTCTCAGCACAAGGAGACGATCGTTTCTTCTCACTGAGAAACACATGTACACGTAAGGCATCAACATTTGACTACAAAACATGTTTCGCACAGAATGACACAACTAAAGAGTGAAATGTATGAAAAATAAACACCACACACTCACACTAAATCTGTTTTTACTTACAGCAACTACAGTCCATATCAAAAAAATTATTTTCATCCACCAAACAAAGAAATAATGTTATCAACCAAGTATGTTGATTATGTCTGTTTGTCAGAAACATTACTGTGAAAGACATGAACACATCTCATAAAATTTTTAAAAAGTGTAGAATTTTTTACAGAATGCTTTTGCTTGTAATACCATAAATGGACAAAAAAAATGAAACCTAGTCCTTGGCAAAAGTTGGATTTCTCACATTTGTGTATTGAATCTAGTAAAAACACAAAATTTTCAAATTGCCTAATTCTACAACACCTACTACATCAAACAGCCCATCACCTCATCAATGTGCCGAAACCACATTGTAAAATGCAAGTGCACACCACAACATAACCCAGTGATATGGTACTCACTGCCCGTCTGACAAATGACAAATTACCCATATGGCAGCACTGTGTTCAAAAGACAACTCAAGATGCACTATTCTATAAATAGTGACTGGCATTGGGGTCATTACTAAAAATTTTTGACCTAAAGTTCGTAACATGTTGCAAGAGATTGAAGATTGAGGGCAACATGTTACAAAATGAAGGGAAAAAATTTTCAGTAATGATCGAGATGCCAGTCTCTATTCGTTTTGTTATACCTCAATGCCTCTAAGCAAAATTTGTAGTATTTTATGCTCTCTGCGAATAAAGTAAACACGGTTGCCTGCCAATAACGTACAATAACTGTTTAGCCACAATAGATGAATTCGGTGTGGACGTGGTCAGACGTATTGAATGTTAATGAGGCGTGACCGGTGTCAATGTGATGATGGCGACAATCAAATAGTGCCCTCTCGGAGGACACTATTCTCCATGGAGAGCACTATGTCACTGCAATTTTGCTGAAGAGGTGATTATGGCGTATTTGTGAACGTCATGTGATGTGATTTGGAACAATTGCATACAGATACTTTGCTTTAAGGTATAACAATGTAATATAATAATTGGCATAAGGTAAATAATAGAGATGGGAATCAAACCAAACCCAAACCCTGTTTTTATTAAAAGAACCAAAGCGAAAAACTGAAATTATTTGATTAACCAAACCGAACCAAACCTGAACTGAGAGACTTGCCGAAATGAACCAAACTTGAACTCAGCACCATGGGTTCAGTCCAGAGTTTGGTCTCTTCAGTCGTACATAGTATTTGCACTGTAGAATTAAATATAATTTTTTCATCTTATATACCAGTAGTACAGTAATACTACATCCATCGTTGCTATCAGCAGTACCACTACTACTAATGCAGGCACAGAAACTGCCCAAAAATGGTCTCACTTAAAATGCCATATACCTACTGATGCAAGCAGCTCCTTTGAACATTGATGTCGAAATGTGAGACACCCATCATTGATGTTCTCAACAATAATAATTCTTGTGTTACAAATCAGTCTTCAGTCAGTCAGTCAGTCAAAACACATACAGCTGTAACAGCTGTACAATGACATCATAGGTTAAAAAGTATAGGTGGGCGAGGAAGTGGCAATTTTTCAACAAACAATGCAAATTTGCAACAAAATTCTGACACACAGCTAGAAATTTGCAAAAGGAGAGATTATTGGTGCTTAAAATTTTAGTTTTGCAAATAAACACAAAATGGGAATTTTCAGACCAGAATTTTGCACTTTTAAAAGAAAATTTTTTAGACAAAAAAGCTGACCGAATCAAACCGAATCCGAACTGTAACACCAAGTGAACCCGAACCGAACCAAACTATAACAGTAACCGAACCGAACCAAACCCAAACTTAAATTTGTGGGTTCAATTCCCATTTCTAGTAAATAGCTCAGTAACGTAATGCAATTTAACAGAGCACAAACTCAAGCATAATACGCCGAGCAACATAACAGTTATACCCAATGAGCTGTGTATCTGAAGTATCATTTCCATCATTATTCTCCGCATCGTTATCAGCGGATGTCCTTTTTTGACTGTTATTGTTAATGCCTGTGACATCATCTTTCTTCAATTCGTTTCTGTTGGCGTGTTTCTGCGTGTTCTGTGAACTTGACTCAGGGCTTGCTAATGTAGCCATGTAGCAGTCCAGGGCGTACCAGTGCATCTCTATGAAGAATGGAAATCCATCATCCAACTGCAGTCAAATTCACAGATCAAATTAAATGTTTATGCAATAAACAACTGACACACTGCAATTACACAAAACTGAATAAGTGAAAAGATATAATATGACATGATATGAATGTACATTTAAAAATAAATACTGGAAAAATACGTAACCCCATTTCCAACATATTGGGCGACTTCACTTTTTGACTTAAGACTTTCGCTGAGCCTAAACTTCGGTCTAAGTACCTACTTAAGTCAAAAAGTGAAGTAATTTCGCTCAGCGAAAACATGGCGACTAACACGGATAGTTTAGTAAATTAAAACAGTCTGGTACCAAAAATAAACACCGTAATGGCTACACAATGACGTAAGATGTTACGTAATTACGTCATTTGCGTGCGTGGCACAATTAAATAAGCAAGTCCAATCATAACTGGTTCATTTATTTCCTGTTAGGTTTACCGGTTTTCCACCATTTTTAATTGTTCAGTTGAACTTTGGTCTAAGTACAGACTTTAGTGTTCAGCTTTAGCTTAGCGAAAAGGCTCAGCGAAAGTCAAAAAGTTGACAATTGTGTGGCCAAACTCTATTACTTGGCAGCCAGTCACATAACAACAAAGACCAGACTGGACCAAAGACAGAACATTGCTCACCTTCAAGCGCCGTTCTAGCTTGTAGACACTCAGCTGGTCAGCAACTAAAAAACTGTGCAAGAAATATCCTGAGAATGCAACTGCATCAATGGGACTATAGACAGCATAAATCCATCCTACAATGAGCAGACAATATTAGCTGCTGGTAAAGTAGAAAAAACCACCAACATACACATCACACAGCTATCTATTTATCATTATCTACAATATATAAACAACTGTCTATATAAATATATAAACAACTGTCTGCTTCGCTGTAGAATAATTACATACACTGTGTCCCAAAATTAGCAGCCCCCTGCTTCAAACACACCTAATTCAGTTTGTTGTTCATGGATTTCAACGAAATACCGTACAATGCACTGTCTTAACATTACTTACGGTCACACCCATTATGATGTTCGCATCTTACCGTGTGTCCTCAGTGTAACGTCATTATGACGTCAAGAGTTTGTTTGCATTAGAGTTATGTTCAATACGTTGTTATTGACAAAAGGATCAAGCAGTAGCATTCCTGCCTAAGACTAGGAGTTTGCATCGAGGCCAAAGGTGGCCACTTTGAGCTCAAACTTTAAATCCTAGTTCAGAATGAATGTCTCTATGACTGTTTCAAATTTTATGACAATCTGTCAGGTATTAATGATTTTATACTAACTTATCTGTAGGGGCCACTAATTTTGGGACACGGTGTACTTCCAAGAGCTAACTACACATTACACCTATAAACAAGATGAATAAATAAAGAAAACCGAGCAAAAAAACAATAAAATACAATACTGCAAATGTAACAAGCAACTTTACATTTGATACGTAAAATGAGTAACTCAATTCTCTGAAACTTGTGCCACATTATGGTCAACCGATTACGCCCCCACACACACGTATCCAGTCCATGCCTTTGTATCACTATATCAACAGCGACTGCGTTAAATTAGCTTTCACAAAAACACTGGCTAGTGGCCACCTGCAGTTCAAATCTGCCCTAACGAATGATGTGACGATTGTGAATATGCATACACACAGTAAATCAAACCACTTTTAGAAGCATTTACTCTGCAGCACCCACTGATTTTATCTGGCGATCAACGTGCAACCTGCAGCAATTCAGTTATACATAATTCCAAACTGCTAACGTACACAAGCAAACCAGCATGCAAAGAACTGAAAAATGCATGTGTACAACAGAAACCTGCAGGAATGAGCAGAAAATGTCCAGGCACAAGCACAATTCTCTGACATGATTTCACCTCATCAGCAAAGAATATATCTTTGCTGCCAGCTAATGACCATTCCTCATAAAGTTCATAGTTTTCTTTTGTTGGTGGCATTAACCAGAATATCTGCAATGTTGTGTCAAACAACATGAAAACTTTAAAGCTGTCTGATCACAGCAACCAATAATATCACATTCTAAGAACAACTCAATTCTTTCTTTCACTGTCATCATTGTCAATACTGATAAAACTGTTTGTAAAGTCTTAATCACATCAGCAATCGTACACAAGGTTTATGTCATAACTAGTCATGCTACAGAGACCTACAACAATAACAAACAGCAAAAGTCACCAGACCTTATGACCACGCAACATAATGTGCCATGCAGTACAGCCTCCGAGATCAATGTGAAAATCTCTGAAACTTCCTGCAACACTAACTATGCAAAACCTACATACACCAACAACAGAAAGCACAATGAGACCACAGTTTAATCACTCTATTAAGTATTAAAAGTTTGTAATGATTAGTGCCATAAAAATTGTTAATTTTTTATTAGTCTTCTCATTAAAACCTTACAAAGTAAATACGACGACTGACTTCTGCACACCTCAAACATACGTTCTGCAAATTTTATCACTAACGAAAAATCATAATCTCTTTTACAGAGAACGTAAACATTTTTGTCTGTCTAGAATGCTAAATGAAAAAAGACACTCACTAATTGTGTCTCGGTGCACTTGTGAGCACTGTCTGTGTTAGCCAAGTGACAAACAAAGTTAGTAGATAAAAACAAATACTGTCCTCGACAATTACCACAGTCAGTTTGTAGGCTTTGAACGATACTAGTATTGGCATACCGGGTATTGGCCAATACTGGCTGGTATTGGGGTGGATCGGGTATTGGGCAATATTTTTTTGACTGTGAAACCCAATACCGATATCCATCACGCCGCCCGCCGCTGTCTGCTGTCTAAGCCGCAATCAAACAGCAGTCGGCGGCGAGCGGCGGCCACTATACAATGATAATTATCTCGAGTTGCTAGGAAACAACAGTGGCAGGAAGAGTGGAGTGGGGTAGGTGCACCTGCAGAACAGTCGCCATTCATGAGAGATTGGAAGGATTAATTATCCCCTCTCCGCCACATGCCATCTCACACTCTAGGCCAGTGTTTTTCAACCGGGGTTCCGCGGACCCACGGTTCCGCGGAACCCCAGGGTTCCGTGAGCATCTGCCAAGGGTTCCGCAGCTGGCCAGTAAAAAAATAAGCTAGCGTGCGAAATCTCGCCAAACAATGTCGCAGAAATACTCATCATGAAATATTTTGTTCAAAATCGCGTTTCTACGCATTCATTTTTGCATAGACCAACTCTGTTAAATCACTTTTGCTGTTAGTAGTCTTGGTGTATTTGCATTTTTAGAAGCGTAGGCTTTCAATGCACGACACTAGGCTACTCAACTCCGAGGATAAGTGTATTATCGCAAATAAAGATAAAGAAGAGAAAAAAACATTGATTAGGGATAGGCCTATGGTTACAAAATCGTTTGACCATTTACGTAATAAATTCAATTCTTTAAACACTATGATAAGGAAAATTAAAAAGACACGTAGGCCTATCTTTAACGAGGACGTCCACATGATAAATTTTTTCAGTTGGTATGGCTGTGGCTAAGTGGCCGTGGACGACCGCTTCGCCAGTGCATGGTGTTACGTTAACTACAATAACGTACTGCTACCTGTTAATGTAATCAAATTTAATATTGGTCATCTTTGCTTGCTTTGTCATCCTCACAAGGGCTTTGCTCTGCTAGGAAAATGAGTCCGTAGACACCCTGTAGCTTGGATCAATGCATGGGGTTCCGTGAGTGACCTCTACGCTTGTTCAGGGTTCCACGGCAACAAAAAGGTTAAAAAACACTGCTCTAGGCCTAACTTCAGTAACTGACGTGGATGTATACAATAAGCGCACGGCATTACGTTTGCTAGTCGTTCTGAGCGGTCAGCCATCACAGAAAGAATGGGAGGAGGAAAAGTGCATGCTACATATAGAATGGTCAAAGGCAAGCAGCAGAACTATTATTAGCTCTCATGAAATCAAAATGCAGTGCAGCATTGTATACCTCTGTAATTTAGGATAAGTCAGTGGCCCTTCAGCCCGATAGCTGGACAATAAGTCAACAGGCCAGACCTGATATAGCCAATCCAGCTGCTGAACCTACAGTTGAAACATCAGCACTATGTTACCATTAATGCACCATCCACTATGGTATTAACGTGATCAAAGCTACAATCAAACATTAGAACTGCTCGGTGTGATAGAAATAAAGCAGAAGCACTATAATGAATCTGGGCTGCTGTAGTGTAATGCCTGTAGTATAATAGGGCAAACTAAACAATTCAATCTAAAACATGTATTTCAATCAGTCTAATGTATCATGACAGACACTGGCATTAACAAATAGCCAATTCTTCAACAAAGCAAAAAAAAATAAAATATGATTGCACAAAGTGTACAAAAACAAAAAAAGCAGAAAAACTTTTTATCAAATGTTCTGTGCCTTTAACTACACTGTAAGTAAACAACTAAAATATTGCAATACAAACAACAAAAAAACATAAAAAGTGCATTCTACTATTACATCTGATCCACATAAGTTACTACAAAATTGAACAAGCTAATTACTAGTATTTAGCCAGTAAGACAGAAAAAAACTTGTGCACAAAATCCAACATACAATTTCAGGAAGTTCGATGCATGTCTCTAGTTTACTTCGACTGAACTCGACACTCATTATGAGAAGTCTGTCACGGTCATCATTAACAGAATATGACATCCAATCTTTTAGTGACATGTCACTATGACTACCAGAGCTTGATCCATCAGTTACATCCACCCTGTATGATGATCCTGTAAAATGCATCAGAAAACCACAGCATTATATCAATGTAACCAAAGCGACAGTTAACACAGCAGCATAAAAAAGTTAAAATTGCAAAAATAGCAAAGTAAAACGTAATTTCAATTTAACCTCCAATAACATCTTGAAATAAACCATATACCAGCTAAGGTCCCGTTTTTCAATGCACATTTGATGGCCGATCAAATTGATCTCCGATCAATTTTGGGATATGATTACAGCTCATTTCAATAACTGTTTTTCCATCGCCATATAGTGTCCATCAAATCTCGCATCAAGCTGATGGCCGAATATTGGCCGACCAAGTCAGATAATTGACGATTAAACATGGCAGATCAGCAGTTCGTTGCTTATTCGCACCAGAAACATTGCTTCAATGCGCTGGCCGGAACGGCAACTCACGTAAAGTTCCAGACAAGGCAATCAATCACTACTGATCAGCTTATACCATGTATAGTGTAAATTGAAAATCAAATTTGATTTGATTGGCGATGGGAAAACCGAACCTAAATGACTAAGCGCAGCACAATAGAAACTACAAGCTTACCAAAGCAATGCTCAATGTCAGCAACACCGAAGCTGGAATCTGGCAACCTATGCATCACAGATTGACAAACATGATCACTGCTGATAACTTTCAATGTATTTTGCACCCTTTAATTTTTACATGTATTTGAGAATGATCAAAACTTGCTAGCACACACCTCAATGCCAATGTGGGTCCTCTTACAATATTTTACAAAGGGAGTCAAAAATTGCCTTAAATTTCCGCAAATGTGCACCTATACCTTTGGCGATAGGGGAGTAATCCAATGAAACTTTGCCGCATGATGCGCCTCGAGACAGACATGATAATGCGGGTACAATTTTTCAAAGCGGCAAGAACCCTAAAAATTTGATAGGGCAAAAACATGCCTGTCACCTAAAAACAAAATAAGTTCAAAATACAAAATTTACTTAGCAAAATTTGCACATTATTTAATACTACAGTCAAGTCATAGAGCACATAAGTGATAATACGCGACAATGAAAGCTAACAACATACGTACACAGTAAGTAAATTTTACCTGAAAGTCAGGCTAGAAATGTCCTTAACTAGATACGGCTGATTCAATCCATGTTCCTGGATGAAGAGAAAATTAATATCTAAAACAAAAGCATTTTTAAATGACAGTTTTTAAACTAAGTGCTTAAATAATCACAACTGATTTCTACATTGTGATTAATTTATTGATAATGTGATATATCATATGTGGCATTGAAGTCATAATGATGAATAAAAATGATGACTTCAAGTTCGTAATGCTAATTCTTCAAATGTGGATAGTACTGTCAAATGAGTCTGACTTGGCTGTCACATTAACTTCTTGTGTTTTGTATATATACCAATAAGATAAAAGCCATAGGAAAATCTCATAAATAAGTGGTAATATAATTTCTAAACGGCTCAAAAAATGAATGAACTGCTTTACCTTTACTCGCTATATCCTTCACAAAACTGTGACCATATTTTTTGCTCTTTACTTTATCTTCAAGATTAAGTTTTCCTTTTCTGGCAGAAATAGTTGCAGTCATGTCTTTTTCTGTTGTTGCTCTGTCTTGCACATAAAATACACAAAATGTAGATATGGTAATGCATTTCAAATACATTTCTAAAAGATGCCATAACATATTTGCATACATGTACATACATACATTACATACATTTACATACATGTAGCAGAATGTGCCAAAATAATAGGTGCCAGTCCAAAACAGGATACCCGATTTAAGCAATATGACTTACCTCACCAGACTCACAATGATGTTTCTTAGTTATTTTCACGTTTTTGTTGCATGAACGTTTCTGGTTAGAGTTAGGGTCGGGCTTGAGGTTAGGGTAAGGTTGATGTTGTTTATTTGCACAACCGTTATTGGAAATTTAAACAGAAAATGGCTGCTCTGTGGTAGCATTGTGTTGCAGTTTTTTAAAGGTCAGTAGATCGGCAACCTCGCACTAAGTGAGCAGAAAATTACTAGCGGTATATCACCATTTCATCTCATTACATTTAGCATGTTATTGTTGTAACAATGCAGCCACATTTCTTTTGTGCATTGCCAAGGCTGTGATAAAAACTGTGATAAAAAATGTGATAAAATCACATACACTTTTAGCAATTACCGCATATCAGGTGGAATCTATTCAAACTCATGGGTTTTACAGAAAAAAAACAGGTTTGACGTCGTTGAAGAGCTGGACTTTGATATAATACTGAATAAGCCTGATTTAAATACATGATAGTGTCATGACACGGTTCATAGACTCTCTATGTCTACGACGAATATAAGTTCTACCATCTACCCAATAATGTGTCTGCCCGATCTACCTCTAGCAATTTTCCAGTGCTAACAGCAAGATCGCCGATCTACCGCTAGAATTACTTTTTTTAAAACAACAAAACTGAATGTAAAGCTTCATTATGAGTCTGCTGAGGCACGTCATATTGCTTAAATCATGGAATCCTATTTTAAACCAGCACAAGGACGACAACTTATTCGCAAAGATACAGCACAATCCACATCACGTTCTGTACAAACTTTTACCTGAGAAAACTGATCGCACTTACAATCTCCGACCACGGAGTCATTCTTTCACATTATC
>Ga0056128_1002079_pt1 | contig 23333 bp, 7 predicted proteins | sample WorMetLIZISLAND2_FD_71113 | JGI IMG/M metagenome (GOLD analysis project Ga0056128, IMG submission 71113) | Marine gutless worms symbiont microbial communities from Max Planck institute for Marine Microbiology, Germany - Olavius geniculatus... ... | reverse complement strand
ATAACGTAGCAAAGGAAAATCTTGCTCACAATTTCTCAGAGAATCTCAGAGAAGTAGAAAGTGCAAAACGCGCTTCTAAGTTAGAATTTCTGAGATTCTCAGAGATTCTCAGAGAAAAAAAAGTGCGAAACGCGCCTCAGGTCACGCAGGCCTCAAATGCATAGTGGCGTGAGTGAGTTATTTATAACGCAAGTGTGGTTGTGAAATGTAACATATTCAACAAAAGCTTTAATTCTAACGATTCCAAAAATAACTAAAAATAAACAGTTTACATGATAACAAAAATTAAAAAATTTGCGACTCAGTTCTAAAACCTAACTAAATGTTTTCAGATTTAGGGAATTTTTGCTTTTAGACCCCACTGCAGGGGTCTAAGAGCAGAGACCCCACAAATCTGAAAGCATTTAAACGTTTTTGCCCTCCCAAATTTTTGGAGTGCGGGCTCCCAAACATTTGTACACATATTATCATTTCTGCTTCATTTCACGTCATGTGGCAAAGTTTCGTCTGGCTACTCTCTTAAAACCACTGCAGGTGGGTGCTCCGTCCCAGACATCCATCGTAGGCTGAGGCTCGCAGTCGCTCTCCGCGTTCGCCATGAACCACTGCACTAATCACGAAAAAAGTTTACGCTATTGAATGCTGAAGTAAATTGTAGACGTACATAGCCTATGTATCATACGAGCAAAGCGATATGACGTCGACAGGCACACGATGGTGTTTTTTGTCATGTTTTGAAGCTGGCGCCTCCGTATAACGCCCATATTCATCTATACTGTCACTGAATCTTACGCTTCACTGCACAAGAGTTGCGTCACAACTTTTTATAACTTATTGTGCCCAGTACAAACTGCGGTATAGGCTTACTTTGTTTTTCAAGTTGTATATTATGTGGTATGTTCCAATAATCTGCGCCACGAAGACTGTTGGCTGGTGTTCGTCAAGGCGGTACGTATTATCACCCAGTTTGTTTAGTGTGTACGTAAATGATTATTCTCTGTAACATGGAGCGAAGTGAGTTTGGATGTCATGTCTCTGGCAGATACGTTGGGGCTTTAATGTATACATGCAGATGACTTGCTGCTTATCTCCATTACACTTCAAGATTTACGTAACAGTCATGCTAGACACTGTCTGTGCCGAGTTGTCATGGCTAGATATCAAATCAAATCAAATCAAACATGTTTATTTCAGACATCAAGGTCCATATAGGAGACAATAGTAATAATGCTACAGGGCTACAGTCGACTACTGCAATGACGAGAAAAAGTGACTACAGTTTAAACAATTTGGGGCAACAGTAAGAGCTATAGGCTACGTTTTCTAATTTACCAAATTTTATAGAAACTTAGTTTTGTGGTCGTTGTGGTAAAATATTGTTGATGATCGAGGCTATTTTGCGCTGTCGCCAAAAGCAACTGCTCCAGTGAGTTATAGCATGTGATTAGTAGGCTCTTGTAGTGAGTTGGTATTCATTCTACGTGTGGTTTGCAGTGTTTGTCTGGGTGTAACAAAAGTACAAACTGTTCTCGGTCAAACGCTGCTATCATCATGTCAGTGATAAAAATTTTAACAACTCAACTGATAGTCGCTATGTCGATACAGATACACGGACAACCAGGTCAGCTACAGAATTAATTAGTTAATATACCTAGTTACTTAGCTAATTGTTTAATGGCTACAAAACTACAGAACTGTAAAATATTATTAAGTTAACGCATTGTTGTAATTACAGAATTATTTTGTTTATTAATAATTTTATCGTTAATAATTGCGTAAGCTTTGCCAATAAAGACGTTTAACGTCTTCTTGACGATCTTGCATAATCATACTCAGTTGTGTGTAACCGACATGGGGCAGTATACGGTTTCAAAAAGGTCTGGCTTTGCTATGGTGACGTCAAACTGGTGACGAACGACCCAAGTTCTCTGCATAAAAAACTGGTAGGGGCCTACCAAAATCTGGCACAAGATACGCACAACAGAGACACGAGAAACTGGCATCAGAAGACATCTTGATTTTATGACCTTGTCAGAGCGCCATGCTTCAGTAAAAATAATTTTCACTTATTTGACTTACTAAGGTCAATCGGGGTTAAATTAATTTACTGCGCATTTTTACTTGTAGAGATCACTTACTTACTTAATGGCCTCGGTCTTGTCATCGAAGGCCACTTGCCTGGTCTTAGCCTTAACCTAGAGAACCACTGGCCTTGGCCTTGGCCTTAAAGATCGCTGGCTTTTGTCTCGGCTATTTGACGTTTAAAATGCTGCATGGCCTCGAACCATCCCTGCATTTTCATTAGGTTTTAGTGTAGGTCGGTTGTTGCCTGTAGGTCCGCGCGGACCTCAAGGGGACACTGGCGCCACTGGTGCACGCGGAGTGCGTGGTGCTACTGGTAATACAGGTGCAACCGGCTTATCTGGCGACACCGGTGCAACTGGACCAACTGGTGTACCAGGATACAATGTTCTAGCACCACCCGGACCACCCGACCCCGCCGGGTATACAGGATCCACCGGGCAACGCGGTATCACCGGAGTAAGAGGTAATAGCATAGGTCAGGAACAACTGTCAATTACAGCGTTATATAACGATTGGGAAAATCTGCGTCGACACGAATTAAATGAGGTGGAAAAAGAAAATAAGTGCACTTCACATTGCATCTTCTTTACCATTATTGTGTTAAGAATCATCGGAGTTGGTGGAAATTTGACAAAGTTTTGACAAAACAATAATATTCTTTATTCACCCAGAAGGTAGCAAACAACACTGCAGTGCACACAAAATGGAGAAAATAAAAGACAGGAAAAAAAACATACGACACAAAGAAGCAATGTCCAGGAGTGATAAAATCTACAGAATAATGCAATTTTTGAAACAAACTTATTCTTCCATATGCCCTTCGTGCATTTTTGAAGATGTTTTACTGTGTATAACCTGACCGACACAACTTACTGACAAACTTTATGTTCTGTCTCGATTCTTTTGTGCTAGTAGCCTAATTGTCACATTTGTGCAACAGGTGACACGGGAAGCACGGGAGCAACTAATGGTACTGGAGACAAGCGAAGTGAAACAATGAATGCAACAACAGACAGTCCGTGCGACGGACCCGTAGGTAATACCAGATGAAATCAAGTATGAAATTAAGTAAATTTATCTATACAGCACACAGTGAGAAGTGACAAAAACTCGCGCCCCTATCTGAAGCTGATATGATATGGCAAATAATTTGCGCTAAAATATTTGTCAAGCAAGCTGCCAGTTTAATCTAGTACATAAAATAAAAGAACTGAAATTGTTTTGAACGGAACTGAAATGACAGCAATGAAACGAGTGCTACTATGTAAAGACAATTAAACATATGTCATGTACGTTATCGCACGTTTCTTCACATTGCACTCTACATAAGAACGTTTACGCAATTTTACAACTGTTATTTAAAGCTGTCGTCACTTATACCGAGTTTACACGATGAAGCAAACATGGAGCAAACCTATTTAATATACACGTGCACGACGTGTGCTCTAAGTTTGCTTCGTGTTTGTTTCATCGTGTAAACGGGGTATTACGTTTGAGCGTCTTGAAACGAACATCAGTCGTTCTGCCAGTTGTAACCAGTACACTATAGTCTACTTTTAATGTTCTGTGATACACTGCAGGTCCGCCGGGTCCGCCCGGTGACACTGGTGCTACTGGAATGCGGGGTTACAGCGGCTACCCCGGTCTAGTTGGTGCTCGTGGACGCACCGGAGCAACGGGGGTGCCAGGGGTCCCAGGTCGCACTGGTGACAGAGCAGGCCCGCCGGGACCAATCGGGTTTCCAGGCAAAAAAGGTTCCTATTGTACCTACGGGTAAAAATGATTTGAGTAAAGCTCGCGTGACGCGCGACAGCATCGGTGCTGCACTGGGGCATCAGTGTACAACTGTACAAAGTGCAATAAATTTTTAATGCGTTTTTAAAAAATACCCAAATTTGGGGTCTCTGTACGAAAGGCGATTTAAACCTAGGCGGCCGAAATTTAAACTGCAAAAATTTACGCTCAGTTCTAAAAATTTCGTGTGCAGGTTGGCTTAGTCTATTTCCGACCATTTCATCGCAATTCACTTGAAATGCGCGCCGCAGTCTAAAGTTGCACAAAAATCAATAAAACCCCGCATTTTAGAGGTTCGTGGTCGCTCAAGATCATCACTGTTAATACCCTCGGAAAACTTTTTACTAGTGCTTATTATGACAAGCAGCAAGTCTGTGCCTACCTGCAACTGTTTTGAAAGCCGAAGCGGTAGAATAACGACTTTTAAGAGGTATCCCTCTTTGACGCTTTCGTTCGAGGGGAATACCTTACGCAGCGGCATGAAATTTTGGCACAAAAAAAAACTAGTCTTTGTGGCAGCCACACTAATTTTTTTACGATTGTAGCTTGCATCTTTTGGACACAATACGGCAGTGTGGCAGACGCACAGAGAGACGGACAGACGCCTTTACGATAGCTAAGACGCGCTTAGCATAATTGTCGCGCTTAAAACTAGAAAGTAAAAACTATAGATAAAGGCATAGATAAAGATGTTGTAGCCTTATAATGTCTGTCGGTAAAGCCGCGTAACGATTAATAGGCAAAGATGAAGATTTGTCAGGATCTAGAGAAATACATCATTTTTGCTCACGGACAATGGGCGACTTTACTTTTTGACTTAGACTGTCGCTGAGACTTTCGCTGAGCCTAAACTTCGGTCTAAGTACCTACTTAGACCAAAGTTTAGTTGAACTGTGGTCTCAGTACAGACTTTAACGTTCGGCTTTAGTTTTAGGCTCAGCGAAAGTCTCGGCGAAAGTCTATAAGTCAAAAAGTGAAGTCGCTCAATGTACAGGCGCAGTTGGTTGTGTTGGAATTGTCGTTGGCAGTGGCGCTACGGGTGCAGTAGGCGCGACTGGCGCGACCGGTATGGCGCTTCGGAGCTTTAAACGACGAGTTGCGCGAGCTGCGAGATGTCCAGGTAAATCACAGCTTCTGTGCTATTGAACGTGACAGCTGTCAGAGCCCACTGCATCGTGTAGCACCATATATGCAAATTTAATTGTGCAAATATTTCAACAACATGGCGGATAATGTCTGTTATTGTTTGCATTGCCGTACTGCTGTGACGTTGAGTCATTACCATTGGTTTAAACGGTAATGTCTTATTTTACTCTAGTTTGTTTTAATGTCAGTAGTTGCGGTGTATCAGTTAGATGTTAAACAAATATTATGATATAATTATAATATACGCCTAAGTATTTAAATAACGATTCTCATGTATTTAATCATCACAGTGTAGCACGGTAGTGCGTAACGCTGTTGTAAGGACGACTATCAAAGTCAATGGGAAACCCCAGATTTTGGACACCCGTAGCCCCCAAACCCCTGAATCAATCGACTTAAAATTTGACTTGGATGATTACGTCGGCGGTTTGACCCTACGTGTCAAAAATGGTACAAATCGGCCTAGCAGAGTCAGCGGGGCAAAGGGGTGAAATATAATGTTCAAAATGTTTTTTTCTTTTTTTCTTTGTTTTTTTATACTTTTCTTGCCAAGCTCTGGAGAACACATTTTTGGGAGTATCGCCGCATTCTTTGCACTGAATGACGTGTTTCGGTGGAGATTGATTTCCTAGGGGGTCTCAACATATTTCCCCCTTTAATCCCCCAAAACCTGCAAATTTTATGACCATTTTCGGACTTTGAAAAACTACAACTGAAAATGCTTAACAATGGAGATGCTCATCTACATAATAATAAATATAAAAAAAACTTACCAGTCACGTTTTATTCGCGTCGCTACCCTGCCTTGTAAAATATGAACGTGTTAAACAAACCTTTTATGTTCGCTAAGCCACTTATATATACTTTTGTCGCCTACTTAAGCCTACATCAAACTACGATATCTGCATTTCACAATGTAGTGTAGCAACAGTTCCAAGGTGAAGGGGTAAAACTATAGTCATTTACGTCAAGTTTCTTTGCAGTGTTGCGTACCAAACATTATTAAAGTCGGCCAATGCGTCACGGAGCTATTCCAAAAATAACAGTAACTTGGTTTGTTGAGACACGGTGTAAATCGTTTTGCATTCATCAGCGACTAATGCTCACAAGTATTTACCCCTGCCAAGAACGAAGAGTTGACGCCGTCTGTGTTAGGCTTAGGCCTATACTATTTCCAATCTTTGCTATTTCGGCTTCACGGTTTCTTGTGTTTAGGTCCTAAAGGTCCGCCAGGCGCCACTGGTAACACTGGACCAACTGGTTTTCCGGGTCAGCATGGTTCGGCCGGTTTTCGAGGCCCATGGGGCGCTACCGGAAAACCTGGAGCCACTGGTCGAATTATTTCAACTGGCTCGACGTCACAGGGTCTACAAGGACCAAGAGGTCATTTGGGTGATATTGGAGACACAGGACCACAAGGTAAGAACAGCAGCAATCTTAGTAAACTTCGTTCTACACTGCATTGTATTCAATCAAGTATTTTTTTCTGTGTTATAATGCAAGTTGTTCTGGGTATAAACAAACACGATTATCCTCCTTAATCACGTCAAATATGTTCATACTTACTGTAAGCTATACACGATGTCTCATAAAAGGACCCCTTTTTGTTTTTTTTCATAATTTACTCAAATTATGAGCAATTTACGTGAAATTTTTACCAGTTGTAGCTGAAGAAATGCTAATTCAAAATATTTGAACAAAATATGGCAGTTGATTAAATATTTTTTGCTAGTGGTGATGTAACGCTGACGTCATAATGTGCCACAGGCACAAACTTACTAGTCTCAACTGGTGCTGTCAGTTGCTACCCTGCTTCGATGGTGAACTCAATCTGGTTCGTTAATGAAAAATGCTTATCGTGTCAGCACTGAGCAACATGGAAACATGAAATCGGGCGTCTTGTGGTCCAAAAACTTAACATCTTGCAAGCTCAGTGTGATAGTGCACTGTCTTGCTCGAACATGTGAAAGACCAACTATCCCCACAAACACGTAAATTCGATCGCTTTGCACGTTTTTGTGGCTGCAACTGTAAAACTTCAAATATTTGACACCAACGAACCAGATTTTTCACCATTGAAGCACGGTAGCAACTGGTAGCACCAATTGGGATTAGCCTGTTTGTACCCGTGACACATTATAATGTCAGCATTACATCACGACTAGCAAAGAATATTTGATCAACTGCCATGTTTTGTTAAAACATTTTGAATTAGTATTTATTCAGCTACAACTGATAAAACTTTCATGCCAATTGCTCATCATTTGAGTGAATTATGAAAAAAAACAAAAGGGGCCCTTTTTATGAAACACCATGTACATGTTTGATGTGAAGATTCAAACACGCAGTAAAGGAGCGTAGAAAGCGACGGAAGTAAACTGAAAAAATGTAATAAACTGAAATGAAAGCCGCAACGCACATGCATGCAGCTGACGCCCTGTTTTAAGTGGCAACTAAGCTTTTTATGATATTCTGATTATAGAAACTGCATGGTACAGAGCTATATGTGTCTGTGTAAACTTATAGGTTGGACTGGTCCTCCGGGGCAACGGGTATGCAAGGAGCTACCGGTATTCTCCGCTTAGGTTTGTGTTATTGCACGTGATTATGCATCGCGAGTTCAAAAAGAAAACGTCATTTATTCATTCTCTTGTTTGTATCTTCACCAAAAATTTGCCGACTTTAGCACACTCTTTTAATTCGCAACAAAGCAGCGAGTAAGATCTCACCACATCTCAAGATTCGCATTTGGACTGCTTTCCAGGCCCGTAACCAGACCTTTTCAAGGGGTTTGCTTTTCTAAACGTAACGGTAAGACAAAAGAAAGCTACATGATACAGGCACGGTGATCTTGACTTTGATTCATGTTTGCGACATGTGAACCGGAATTCGAGGTCGAATGCAACGCCGATAGCGATGGAGGGTTATTGAATATAGGGGCAGCGAGCTCCCCCTACCAGCTAAGTCTGTCGAATTGCAACCCCGATCGCAAATGCATTTTGAAGCCTAGGAAACGCATGCGTGGCTGCAATGTCGTTTTTACCCGGCAGTTGCCACAAAAACTGCGTTGATTGTTAGCCTGGCCTCTCATCTCGCGATTCGGAAATGCGTCACTGAGTCCGACACCACTAACCAAGTCACAGACTGACATCATTCATCTCGGTTTTTGCAAAGGCTGCAAAAGCTTGTGATCTAACTCATCTGGTGTTTAATGTACAGTATCTACCAACGACATATCAGTGGACAGTGTACGGCCGCTGTATGGTCCATTGGCGGGAAAAACTCGAGTGGCCATCTCTGGGCAATATGTGAACGTGAACACTGTCAGAGCGGTCTACTTCGGACAATACAAAGGACACCTCGACACTAACAGGTTGGTCTTTTTAAGTTTCTGGTAAAATTACTGACGTGTTTCATCATAACTTATACGGCGTACAGCTATAGCGTGCGGTGGTGTCAATTTATCAGGGACAGAAGAACATGCCCTCCTCAGAGTTTTGAGCTGAAACACCAATGACTTTGTCCTCAAAGTCGAAGAATAGTGTGACTTAAGAATTACGAAGATCTGTATTGCTTTTAGCTGCAGAAAAGTCGTTTTAGTACTAATAATGTATAAAAATCTTTCGCGGCTGGGGATGTACAGGGTGGGCCAAGGGCGGATTGTTTTTGAGTATTGATGACTTAGCGACAGTTTGTAGGCACGCGTGGTATTAAAAAGGCGTGTAATACATCAAAAGTTTCTGAATTTTGTGCATAAATAGTGTAGAACTTGCATATCAGTGCGTTTAAATATTCTGTGCTTAATTTGCATAAATCTTCACCACCTTTGAAGTAATACTGAGTTTGGCAGTGACGGGTCACTTATCTTCACCAGTTTTACGTTTGACACTGTTTTATCGATGTCAGTCCAAGCAGTCGTCTTACAGTGTAAGTGCTTGCTATGCTTTTATTTGTTCTCCCAGCAGCATTTAATAACAACAAGCTTAATTAAATTAATAGATCATTTACTGTCGGTTATTGTTTAGTCAGTTTGTTTTGTCTACAGCATCGCTGAGAACATGGTGTACGCAACAACACCGTCAGTAGATGAGATAGCACGACATCTGACTATTAAACTTGAACTAACTAACGGGGCACGGATTTTCACCACATTCACTTTTGACTACCGCAACAACCCCAACGTTACCGACGTCAGACCACGGAGCCACCTTACAGTGTGATTATACTGCATATACGTTCTACAGTGTGTCCCAAAAGGAAGCCACTTTTATTTTTGAATAGCTTTGTGAGACGTTGGCCGATTTTAATAATTGTTGTAGGACTTCTGCATTTTACAAGGTAGTGTAGTAACATTATTATGGTGAGGTGGGCAAAACTATAATCATTAACGTCAAGTTTTTTCTTAATGTTGCATGCCAAAAAATTATTAAAATTGGCCTTTTTACGGAGCCATTCAAAAAAATGAAAGTGGCTTTTTTGAGACACAGCGTATTATGCGACTATAAACGGAAATTAGTTAAATAAATTCTAAAATAATGTCATTATATTATTATTAGCCTTTAGAAACGAAAGGTGACCAAACGGTTGCTGGTGATTTTTAGCAGAATAGTTTCCACGACCCAACGCCACGCAAGCAACGTAAGGCCAGCGCGTATCTTTTTGACGCAAGTGGACGCTTGAGACACGAGAAAAGTATGCAAGCAAATACGCAAGTTACGCAACGGACGCGATCCAGAACTTGTTACTAACTTTATGGAAACATGCGACGCAGTTTTACTTTTAAGTATATGTTTCAGTGGGTGTAAATGATCACTTGATCATTTGAGTGTAAATGTTCAGCGGTGGTACAGTGGTGACGATTCACGGCACTAACTTAGACTCAGTTGCTGAACCACGCATCAACCTCACTGTTGTTACTACCACGTTTTATCCACCATCACCGCAGACTAACAGCAGCACAGATGATAGCGATGGCGTAAGTATATGCAAACTGTTGTCACTGGTATAAATGTCTTAGTTAGTGAGTAGTGTTCACGATTATTCGTTTTATGCTGCTGCTTCATTTAATGTTACAGTGTTGTCGTGACAAACAGTTACTGCGGATATAGATATCTAGTTTATGTAGGACTATTGTTCTGTGAGACCCACATCGCGCATCAGAGTGCTGGCAGATGCTAACAATGTCGTAAATTTGGTAAAACAGCCGAATATGTTCAGTTATATTTTATAAAACTAAAATTTGCTTTTTCGGTTGCTACGCCTCTACAGCAGTCAAGAAGTTTGACAGATTGCAAATTTAGGTATATTTCGGGGAAAGTCGGCAGCTAAATATAACCTAGCGTACGAAATTCCATGCAGCTGTCGTCCCGGGGTGCTATTCACGAAAAGTCGTATATGCCTACGCAAGAAAGAGTTGTAACATTATCTCGTGCATGTACGTACTAAAAGTGAAATATTTTTTTAGAACAATTAGCATAAAAATAATGAATATAGTTTTATAATTTTATGTTTTTTCTTGTAATAGCCGTGCAAGTTGCCTAAAAGAAACGCCACCGGTAGCACGCTGTGTATTTTGAATGAAAGGTTGAACGAACAACTACACCACACCGAGTCTGGGACGATCAACGACACAGAAAGGCCTGGTGTCGCTAGTTACTGGGCTTCAGACAGAAGTGTTCGCGCCGACATCTACATTGGACTCAAGCTGGACGGCTTTAAACGCTACCGAAACATCAGCTCCACCAAACCCAGCATCAAGATGCAGTTTGCACTTCCGCCTTTTGTCTCGTGCGACTCAGACGATGTTTAGTTCAACCCTGACCGTGATGATGTCATTACCACTAAAGTGAGTCTTTTTATAATAACAATATTATTGAGATCGTGATACAATGTCATGCATCAATTTGACGTGTTTTATATCCCGTACAGCCGAATCTATAGGACTGCTGGTAAAGTTTCATTGCCTTTTAGTCGAATTTTTCTAAAATTTGTTACCTATGTTTATTTGTAGAATTACTTGTAGTTTTCGCTTTGTATAGGGACGACACCTGCAGCGTGGCAGTCGTCTGGTAGACTTTGACATAAGACTTGGTGACTCTGCGTGCGTTCCAGTGTCACTGACTGACACTCAAGTCGACTGTCGATCGCCCACGAACAAAGCAAACAACAGCGTCAATGACACGTTCTGCCGGGGAGATACACTCTCTTTACAGGCTAGTGGTTTGCAAATAATGCATTTTTGTGAAACGAAGTATCTGTCTCACTGGGAACTTGATTTGATTACACTCAACTAGAAGTTCGGGAAAGTGCCTTCAGCCCAACGTCAGGCTGACCGGCGCCTTATACCAGTATGTGCAATGCAAACAATTTAGCGGTTTGAAATTCCGCTCGTGTATGGTAACGGCAAGTGCGCACGTATAGCCAACGCTGTATATTATACACGGATTTAGATTATGATAGAATGAACTTTCGATCACACGGCGAAGTTTTATGGCGATCGGTCGAGGCAGCATGCAGATCTCGCGTTGCAAAAACAACAGCGGTTAAACGTAAGACCGCCGCCGATAGCTACCGCAGCTAGGCAGCCTAAAAAGTTATGAACAAAGTTTGACAAAATTCCGTGGAGGGGTAAAGGTAAAAAAGTTGTCAATTTGTATAGCGCATCGTCGTGTACGACGTACACCTCTAATGCGCTTTTCGTCATTAACCAGAACCGTCGATCGCACAGCCGCCGCGTGCAGCCTGCAAACACAGGCTGGCGCACCGGCCGGCCAGGCAGCCCAGTCAGCTGTACAAAGGCCTCACCTTCCGTAACCCATATAATGGGTTACTACTCATTTAACCGACCCCGGAGGGATGGCAGGCTGAGTTGGTCTTGTTGGTTGACTGATAGCGGACGCCGTACCCACAAAGTGGTCAAGCAGCCATCCATAGCGCAGGATAAGGAAAGTCCGCCGGCCAGGACCGACATTCTAACCACTATGCTACGCCACCAACTAAGCTTAGTTGTTCGTGTATATTCTATTGACTTCTAATGAGAAACTGACTACATTTTGGCGGCGATTCGGGGTCTTTCGTGGCTTCAATTTCTGGATCGATATCTTGCATGCTCTGCCATTTTGATAATATACGAGCGTATGAAGCATAAACTAGCACTATTTACGTAAGGGTATAGGTTAGGTAACTAAGATATCTATAATTCTATATGGTAACTTAAGAACGAATTTTGTCTACCCGACAATGAGAAGTTATAGTTAAAGCTGCAGTATGTATCATGACAACAACTTGCAGGTTTCGATGTAAGGTATGTAGGAGAGAGCTTTGTCTGCTACAAACGGTACTTGCTGTTGCAGGTGCGCATTGGCAACGCCCACTACCAGTGTTCGTGTGTCAGCTACACGACGTCGCAGATCAGCATCTCGTTGATAGTCGGAGTGTCGGTCGGCGTCGCAGTACTACTGGTCGTCATCATCATCATCCTCATTATCGTTGTCGTCGTTGTCTGTCGCAGACTCCGCAGCAGTCAGGCCAAAGAAAGCAGCAAGGTGTCGCATGAGATGGATGACTACCAGAAATGCTCGCATGCTATATACCCGGGCACACGCGAATGCACCGGCGAGTACGAAATTATCGATCCAGCCGGACTGTACGAATGTCCAACTGAACTATAGATCATCAAGCTGTGCTTAAGGCCGAATAGTATCAGAAGGCCATGCCTGTGCAACATTTCGCGAATCCGGATGATTTTTACGCTCGATAGCAGAATGCTTCGCGCGTCTTAGCCATGGCCTGGGCGTCTGTCCGTCTGTCTGTCCGTCCTTCTGTCCGTCCGTCACACCCTGGCACTGTATCAAAATGGTGCAAACTAGGATCACGAAATTGTTACTGTCGGCTGACATTGGAGTCTAGTTTATCGTAACAAAATTTCATGCCACTGGGTGCGGGGGGTCCTTTCGAACGAGGGCGTCAAAGATGGGTACCCTCTTATAAAGACGTTATTTTGCCGTTATTTGCTCTTATAGTGTGAAAACGGTTGCAGATAGGTACAGACATGCTGCTTATCATAACAAGCACTGGTGACACGCTTTTTAGTTTTATCAACATCGATGATCTTTAACGACCTTGAACTCCCAAAAGGGGTTTTTAGTGAATTTTTTGCAATTATTGGATGGAACGCACATTTCAACACTGAATTGCGACGAAACAGCTGGAGATAGACCAAGACAACCTGCGTACGAAGTTTTCAGCATTAAACGTAGATTTCAGCAGTCCAAGTCCCCATAAGAAGTACAGAATGTTTTCAGTTGTGCGAACAAAATTAATTTATCCACCACAAGTGTGGCGCAATAGACGGAAAATACAATTGTAAAAACGGTTTATTCTATATTCGTATTCTCGTAAACTACACTATATACGATTTTTTCGGTCTTGTATGCAATCTTTAATTCCAATGGCAGTCGGTGTTGCGCGCATGAGCTGATTTCGAGAATTGATGGGTGAGCGAGAACACAGACATGTCCAGACATGTCTCTCATCGTTGTGGGTCGAGTTGCAGAGGCGCACGTGGCACGTCTCTAAGTCTACTCTACTTCGTGGAACGCAGACGTCGTTTTTCTGTCGTCGCTCAACGAGCTGTAAACACTTGCGTCACTCGGCGCGCTATCACGTGTCTGAGATTCAGCGACGAGATTGCTGCATGCAGACTCAGTATCAGCATCATCGATAAACAATACATTCGGCATAGGCACTGGCGATATGACGTCGAGTAATTAATAAAGTTGTCAACGGCTCGTTTGCACCGAGCACTGATCTGATGTAAACAAATACTTCGGTCATGAAACTTCTGGACAGCATAGCCTACTGGGTGGCGCGGAAAAAAGTGGGACATAGGCCACATGCGTCAGGTAGATCGAACAATCTGTACTTAGAGCTCGATTTGCCTCGATTTGCCTAGATCATTGCAGTGAACTCAACAGTTGTTCAACGTGACTACCCTTCATTGCAATGATCGTAACTAATCGTTTCCGAAACTCTGCGATTACTAGATCTTACGGTGGCTGTTAACTCCCCAGAATCACTAAACATTCGATCTACCTAAAGCATGTATCTTCCACATTTATGCGCCACTATAGGCTATACACGTTAATCGTCCAGCATTTTGACTCATACATACCGCCCACAATTTCTTATACTGTATGCTTGTTATGGCTGCTGACGGGTTGGTTGGCATGTGTTATTGCGACAAAAAAGCCGGACATACTGCGCAGCTGGTTGGTATACATAACGTTACTCAGGTACTAATGGTCGGTGTCTGCATAATTTGTATCCGGTACGCGCGCCGCCAGTCGACTCACGTATATGGCAGTTCACCTTCATACGCACATACAGCAGTTGGTCAGGTTCGTGACCGCGCTTGACGGGTCGCTCACGTCAATCAGCCGTTACTGCTGTCAAAACAGCTTAACCACAGACAGCCGTCAGACGACGAATATTCCACGCATTGGTCGGCTGACTGACCAGCGGATGTCCAGTGACTGTTGGCGCCATTTGAACCCGGTATTCAATTATCGTCTTACCGTTGGACATTACCGGTGGCCGCGGTGCAACCGGGCGACTGGGCGGATATCTCGGAGTGCCCGCGGACTGCAAGACCATCAAGTCCATTAGTGAAACGACGCAGGAGTGGATGTCGTGTGCGTGCGACAAGCTAAAGTCTTACGTAGGCTACGCTGTGAGCAACAGCAAGTAACTAACCGAAACAGTTGACGTTCGTCGCTACATACAACAGCCGTAGTGTGGCCGTGAAAGCAGATTCAATCGTACGAGTATAGAACGCGTCAAAATGCACACGGCTTTCTTTTGTTTGACGCTGATGTCGTTCATTTGCCTCAATTTCAATACAGCACTTGTGTTGCTGCCATAATTTATCTGATTAGCTGGATTGGATATAACGCTTCTTCGTACGATGGAGGAAAGATGGGAATGAGAAAAGAAGACCGCAGAGAATGTGCACGCCCCGAAATAATGTTAGACCGATCGCCGCCTAAGGTGCTTCTTATCATGTAATGGCCGCAGCAGCAGCAGCAGTTGTGACGCAGCCGGGCTTACGCGCATAAATCCACGGCGCTGATCGGTTCATCTTTTTGTCTCGCAGACAGCTCGGTTCGTGACCTGTGAACACAAATCACCCACATGCGGCGACGTCTTCAAGTGCGTCAGATTCATTCGCTGCGTGTGCGCCTGTCAGCTCAGCTGGTCCGTTGGCGGCAGTGGCGCCTTATTGCAAGGAGGCGCTTGAGAAAAGCGCACCGTGGTCAAGTGCTGTCTGCCTCCGGGTGTGCAGGCCATGAACTGCGTCAGCGGCTAAATTTTTACCCCAGATTCCACACACTTCGGTCATCATCTGGCTTGTATGTCATAGCAAAGACCTGGATCAATCGTCTAAATCTGCCAAAATCGACTTCAGTGCAGTTTAAGACTTTATTCCGTGTTTAAATAAGCTTAACACGAGTACAGAAAAAATGTTTCTTAGTGTCAAAACTGCAAGAAAAATTAACGGTTTTGAAATATGTATTTGTGTATTTCAAACAAAACTGAAAACTGACAAATTTATCGGTTATTTTTAAGGTATAGTTTTTTTTACTACAACAACATAAACAACTTCATAAATTATTGGTTACTCCTTTTAACCATAGATGTAAAACATTTTTAATGTTTTTTTTATAAAAGTTTAAAAACATATTTTTTGTATTTCTTTTATTTTCTAATGTTTTTTTGTATTTTTTAAATTTTTTAAAAATATTTTTTATCGTTTTTTTGTGCTTTTTAATGTCGTGTTTTTTGTTCGTGTTAAAACACAAGCGTACAAAATTACAAATATGATTTATTTTTCATGGGCAAATTGCGTTTAGCTGTTTTTGATCTGTACATTCAGTACATTCCGGTTTTTCGTTTTTACAAATGGTAGGTTTTTGTTTTTAATTATCTGAGTTGCGTGTATAATGCCGAAAAAAGTAGCGATTGGAAACATCTGCAGTTTAATGTTTTTTGTGCATGTTTTATAATGTTTTTTTTATAAAAGTGTAAAACATGTTTTTATGTTTTTTTTTTAAATTTGAAAATTAATGTTTTAAACATCTATACTTTTAACTATTTCGATGCAATGCGATACAATACGATACGATAAGGCTTTGCACTTGAAAACCGACAGACAAGCTTTCAGTTTAATCTAGCACATAAACTAAAAAGAACTGTAACGTTCTGAATGAAATTTAAGTAAAAAAAACGAAACAGAAGTATAGTTATAATGTATAATAATAGTCCTCAATAAACCTCCGGCGAAGTCAAAGTGCAATCGCTTTTCCTAGAATCGGCTATAAAATATGTGACGCAATTTCTCCGAGCGTTGCTAAGGTACGGGTCGACGGTAAACGCATTTCCGTCAAGTGGTGGGCAAAATGAGGAGCGAGGAAGGAGGAAGGTTTTAAGATGCTCATCCTGGCGCTCGGGGATGCTGCATAATGTGATATCGTGTGGACGGACGAACAGACAGAAGGCGTGGCGAGGGACTGGTCGGCGCTAATGAGAACTGACAAAGCGTTGTCGTCGCCGGCGACCAGGTCGACGCGTGGCCGCGAACAATGGAGCTAGAGCAGCCTTCATCGCCGGCCAATTACGCCTTGCCCGGCCACCGGCCAAACGACGATGATGAGGATGGATCATCGGTGATTTACGGGCTAGCGCCGCGTGCATGGACCGCTCACTGGCGATGACCACCGGCACTCGGCAGATGTGCCGTATAATCAGACACTGACAGACCACGCACGCACCCGCGCACACATTGCACTGTGAAGTGCTCTTTATCACGTGCATCGTTTGACCATCACGATGACTGCTCGCATGGGTCCGGGTCATAAGCACGACCACCTCACTGCGGGCAGCGGTCAGCAAAACATATTATAGCCAGATCAAATCGGAGTAAAGAATGAACAGTATGTATGACCGTTTCGCCACATCTCACCGCTAAATTTGTCAAATATCTGTTAGCTTCAGTGTACTTTGAAATTACTTAAACCGAGTGTTGCTTTCGTTTTGCACAGTTTTGCGAGTTTACAGTGTTATGGATGCAGTTAAATTTGAATTCTTGCTCAATAGCCTAAAAAATTCAACAAAATTTACCGAATTTTGCAAAACTTCCTATAGCACAATAAGAGATAGACCATGACTACCGGTACATATAGAATAATACATTTATGCAACATATTTACACGAAACTACGGCTCTAATAATGTGCAAGCTGCAATAGAATTTAAAAGATAGGCCTACCATTGCATTGTAGGTCTGTTGTAAATCAGATCTAAATTTCATCAGTGTCTAAACAAGGATCATTTGTTCTGGCTTGGCAGGCCAGGTTGTCTAATAAGCCTATGCCTAAATTGTATTTCGTGAAGTGTTCAGTCAACGCGTTTTCGTATCTAAAACTCGCAGACGTTGATATGACGGTTTATATACAGATGATAACCCAGATGGTGTTTTATTCCATACAAGCGTCTTGAAGTGGCAGCAAGCAACAGCTTTTACAATAGCAGCGCCACAGAGATAAACACCGTTCGAGCAGGTGAGTACGCCGGCAAACGTTGCAGCAGCAGCAGCAGCACGAGACAAATTGTCTTGCAGCGCTTCATGCGATGAAGTCTGACTGATTGTCTTAACACAGGTTTGTGCACAATACGCACTAATTATAGAATTTACTGTACTGTCGAGGTTCAGATATATTTCAAGTGTTATCTTCGTGAATCGTGATCGTGTTTTTAGTGCAGACTCTAAAACTAAGCTTATCTTACATCGATCTGGCAGTGCCGTTGTGACATTGATTTTTAATTGATTTTTTATACAGTTTTTATCAATATCCTTATTGTCTTACTAATATTATCCAGTATAGCTGGATGTATTATATAGATGTTAAAATTTGCATTAATTAACTCTTTCAGTTAACTTAGTGATCGGTGACCTGAGTAGGCCTAGGTGCTAATTGTTCAGCTGTATTTTGTGCTGTTTGACTATTCAGCAGCTGAAGTCATTCAGCATATTATAAAGGCTGTCTCAAGCTGACACACAATAGCACGGACAGTAGTGTACTGGTGACCCGGAAACTATGCTGCAACCCATGTTTGCATGGTATCGGTATTGACATGTCATTCAGCAAAGTTGATCGATTTGTCGTAAAGAACACTTGGGAGGCGTCAGAGCGCGAAATCGACGTAAATGGCTGCAGTGCGTAATCAATGCCCGCCCGGCCGGCGTCTGTGGCAATCCGCTCGGCGCTATCCACAACTGGAAGTAATATACTTGCTATAGGTGTCCGCAGTATACTCTGCCACTCAGTCACTGGTACTCTGCCGTCGCTTTCACGCTGCATTTGATTGCTTTCTGACGATTTTATGACTAGCATTCTGAAAGTTAATAAATTTTTTTTTGTTTAGTACATGCAGCTCAATCGGCAGATTTTTAACCTCCACGAAACAGCTTATTATATGATGTGCACTGGGCGACCGAATAGCTGGAAAGCTGTACCCAGTCAACAGGAAGCGATGTCAGTGAGACGGCGACGAGACTAATGAAATTGAAGCCATATTGCCGTCTGCAGCAGTGAGGAGCCGGCTCGCGACCAATTTCCGTAGTTTGGGTGGTTGGTTTCTTTCGTCGTCGAAGATTTCTCAGTCACTGAGCGAGTGAGTAGTTCGTGCGCATGCGCAGGCAGCACTGCAGGTGAAGTGCGCGGTGCCGAGCTGACAATAAGTGTGCCCGCCGGCTCGTCAGACCACCTAACTAGCGAAGCGAGCGACGACGTTGTGAGTGACGAGAAGTACATGTAATTAACTCATACGCGTCGTTGAAGCCGGTCAATCGCTCGTTCACTAGGTGGCGCCACGTCACTCCGAGTCAAACGCCGTCTTCTCCCGCACAGCCGCAGCTGTAGCTGCTGCAGCTGCTGCTGACGCTGACGTTGAAGCCATTTCATCAGCGCCATCATCGTCATCATCGTCTGTTGCACGGCGTGCGTTGTCGTTGGCAACCGATCAATGTCTCACAGAACGGCGCCCGCGGGAACCCGCCTTCCAGACACATTATCACGTGACCGCTATTTCCGTCTCCGCTTCCGTCTCACAATAACGACGTCAGCTATTACAGGATTTGCGTTACATGTACCGGTATATTACCAGCAATATTAGTAAAGCTATAGTTCTCGGAAGTGGCGGCTGATCGGCATGAAATAATGATGCCGCAGCGCCATAAATGTCAAAATGTAGCTAGTGTTCTATACTCGCTGCAAACGACCAGACAGTGAGAGAACTTCGCCAAACAAAGTGGACACTCGTGGCCTAGTTACCCTAGTTATTTGACAATAATTTGATGTTGGGCTTACAGACTCATGAGATGAGATGACGCACTAAGTTTGACCCATGGTTTATGAAGCACTAAGTCTCCGACATGTTTAGCCAATTAAGTGCCGCGAGCTGTCATATTGAGCACTGGACTAATCACCTGTGAGTACTTACTGTCATGTTACTGTAGTCTAGTCTATGCCACGCCTATTATCCCATCACTAGGTTTAGGCAGTTATTGTCCAACTATCTCGTGATCCTGTGGCTAATGGTGAATAGCGTCAGACGATGTATTACATTTCCTGTGTGTCGTCGGCTGTTGAAGTTCAGTGTAACTGTAACCTTTACACCACGCTGCGGCGACAACACGTGCAAAAATAAGATACCGCGCTTTTTAATGATTGCGAAGTTTTTTTTGTAAAGCTGCTAAAGAATTGTTACTGTAAAATACAAAAAAAATGAGACAGACAAGATAATTTGATATTAAAAATAAAAAAAACAATATCGGTCAAACAAATTGAAGCAGTTCTTTGAGTGTCACGCGCTTTTTCGAAACTAGAAGCTTCTGATCATTGGTCCGACAACCAGTGGCAACCAATGCAGCAGCTTGAGGACCGAAAAAAATTAGAACCAAAGCGAAAGGTCACGGGTTAAGTTGGGTTAGCGGGCTGCATCGGTCTTGAGGTGAAAAGTTCATGAACCGTGTTGGCTGTGACGAATGCTATAAGCGTCCGAGCAAACCAATTATATACGAACGCTCGTCAGCCGCGAGTTCAATACTGGACGAGACAAGGCGATCGATCGGCAATTGATTAATACGCGGTCAACGATGCTTATAATATGACTGACAGTTCCCCAACCCGCACTCTTTGCTCTGTCTTCTGTCTTCCCTGTTTGCTATCGTAGCCTGGTAGGCCTAAGTAAATACGCAGTACGTCAGTACTTTATTTCTTAAACGAAGATAGTTAGCAACAATAACAGATGCTCTCGCACAGCGGTAGACACCGAGCTGCGGGGCCGCAAGGTGGCAGGGATCAGACCACGGCTGACCACCTAGGCCCTATCAATCTCGCTTCGTATCATTTGCCCTGTAACACGAGGCGAAGGTTTGACAATGCTTGAAAGATCGATCTGCTGTTAAAACAATCACGGCCGATGTGTCAGTAATGAGTTTATTCAAGTTGGGTTATCTGGCAATTATAAAGGTTGTATTTTGAGGAATTTTCATAACTTATGAGTATTCATTCGGTCTTCGTCGTCAGCGGAGCAAGTTAATCAATCAAGTAATCAATCAATCAATTTATTTGTTTACTTACTTAGACTTAGTTCCTCCAGTTCCGTACGGAACATTGGTCGACGATTCGTCTCCAGTTGACATGATCGCTGGCAGCAGTCGTCCAGTCCATGCCGATTACCTCCAGATCTTTTTTAATGTGTTTTGCCATGTCCTTTTGGGTCTTCCAATGTTCCTCTTGCCATTTTCATGTCTCCATTCTATGGCCACGCTAGCTAGCCTCGTTAGTCAAAGTCGCAGGATGTGTCCGATGAAACGTCTTCTTTCTCGTTGCTATACTGTGTTGTACAATGCTGTTTGTCCAGAGCGTGTTTACTTGTTTAACACAGGCGCCCACATACAGTATGAGTACTATTGAACAGTGAACAAAACTCACAAGACTCACGAAGAGCACTCACATGCTGGCCTTAATGAAACAATCTAAACGATAAAATACAAACACCAAAACATTGTAGAAAATTGGAAAAGTCAACGCGCAAACTGGCATGTATAAAAATCTCACAAATGAACTAAAATCGATAACGTCTTTTCAAAGAAAATTCCAAACAGCGACGTTGCGGCAAAGTAGGGATCGAGGCAGGAAGTTGTAATTTTTTTTTGACAGACAACTGCAAATTTCTGACATAGAAGATTACGGGTGCTCAAAAAATCCAAACTTTAATTTTGTCCTCAATAAATTCCCTCAAATAAAACAAGAAATTTTCAGCTCCATGATTTTGCTATTTGGGAAAAACATTTTCCTACAGGTTTCCCCTGCCACGTCGGCGCTGATTCCCATTGCAAGCATTCACAAGACGCTCGCTTGCGTCGTGAAGGCGCGGGCTGACAGCAGCAATGAGTGCAGCTCGCTCCGCCGCAACAGTAGCAGCAGCAACAGCAGCCGTGCTTGTTCACTCACATCTTTGCGCAGAGCCGCATCACTATTGTATCACGGTACAGTCAGTTCGCTGCGGCCAGGAAGAACTGAGATGTAAAGTGACAGTCGGTGGACGGAAAAATGGAACTGAGATGAACTCCGCCGAAACTGAAATAAACGTTGCGAAGTCGTCTTAATGAAGACTGATTGTTCTACGAGATTGTTGTTGATGACTCGTTTGCGCCGCCATAATCAGCTTCAACCACTGTGAGTTTTTGTAACTTCAACAAAATTAATTGTTCTAGAAAGCGAAAAAAGCAAATAAATATTTGATAACAGTAAGCTTAGTTAAAACAGTATGCACGCGGCAAAAGTTTATGCGTTTTCGTGTCATTAGTGTTATAAACGTTGGAGGCTTTAGCGAATGTTTTAGTTAATGAATAATTTAATTAATTACTGTATAATAATAATAATTAAATAATTAATTAATTGGTTTTTCGCTGTTTTATATTTTTAAAAGCGTCGTTAGATTAACTGTTTTGTTTATTGCACTGGTTTGATGGATGTGTCGTGCTACGGATAGAACGTTTCCGATACATTAACCTATCGTACGGACATCTAACTGCATCAATCAGTTAATCCGTCAATCAATCATTTACTCGTGTATAGCGCCGTATGTTGCAAGTTTATCTGCAGAAACTAGGCTAAGCGTTCGCGACGTCTACATCAATTCATCATAAGGAAATTATTTTACTAAAAAAGCCATCGCTAGATCACGACTTGGAGGAGCAAATACAGGCTACAGCTAATTGCAGCTGTCAATAGGCGGTTGCCACATATGACAAAAGACGGGTGGAATTTCTGTGACAGAAACATATCGTTTCTTCTAAGTTACGGTATTTGTAAAACTCTTGTGCGCGACTTTACTTACTGTTTTGGTTATTTCAAGCAGTCTAGATGACAGGCACTGATATTTGGCATTAATTATCTACTAAATAAAGTTGGCAGGTAGGTAGGATTATATACGGTATGTGTGGCGCAATCTGTCAAAAAATGTATACCAAGGAACACATTCTCAAAGATCTTAGAAAGGTTTTTTAATCTACGAAAAACTTGGAAAAAGTGCGCATTTTTGAAACATTTTAAAAAGTTTTGACTCACGTTGTGATAATGTAAACTTATTACTTTTATTTCGGAAATTGGAACATGATTTCTGTCTATAGCTGGCGATAGACAGCAGCGGTTAACATGAATGAAGATTAATCAGTCAGACGTCATAGACAGCAGCTGGAGCCGTGTAGGCTATATGACGTCATCTCGTTTGTCTTCTCTCAGTCTCAGAACATGCATGCGCCGTGTGACAGCTTGTATTAAAAACTATCCACCGATTCAGTCGAGACGTTTTTAGCGATCGATTAACCGTCAGTTTAGCATTGTACCACGTGATAACTCAAACAAAATTTAACGCAAATTTGTTTATTTATGCCGAAAAAGCGTAAATATTTGTTACCTGTTACTATTCTAAAATCGCGTCTTTGACCAACGAACGACGTTGTGACAGTGTAACTGCACGTGAGCGCGAAACTCGAAAAAATGACAAAATGTCTATCTAGTGCAATGCCTATACTGAGTGGAGTGGTACAAGGCAGTTGTTTTGGTCCATTACTGTTTATTGTGTTTATAAACGATATCAGTGATTTATTCTCTGGTGATACATGTGTGAAGCTTTTTGCTGATGACGTTAAACTTTATTCAAAAGTCTGTACAAATCCAG
>Ga0056128_1002077_pt1 | contig 23347 bp, 13 predicted proteins | sample WorMetLIZISLAND2_FD_71113 | JGI IMG/M metagenome (GOLD analysis project Ga0056128, IMG submission 71113) | Marine gutless worms symbiont microbial communities from Max Planck institute for Marine Microbiology, Germany - Olavius geniculatus... ... | reverse complement strand
ATCTTGTCCGGCACTGTACAATGGCTCACTATTATAGTGACTACCAGGTATACTAAGTGCAGTATGAGTATGACTGTGTGATCCTAAGTTCCGTAACACACTGTCATAACTGCTGATATTATAATATCATTATTAACTTGACGATTAATCACTACAAGCCGCGGCGCGCCGTAAAAATGTCGGCGGCGGCGGCCGATAATTTCAGCTGGCTCGGCGGCGCGCCGTCTATTTTTCGGCTGGCGGCGGCGCCAAACGATTCCGGCTGGCGGCGGCGGCGCGAGTCGGCGGCTGAGGGGTCTACGTGTCAGAAACTGATGAATAGCGAGCTTAGTCTACTGCACAACACGTACGAGGTCAAAAAATAACATATAATAAAACAATAACTACGTCAACTTAAAGAATGCCTGTGGGTTTGTAAATCGATAATTAGCAGTTCATCAATTTGCCAGCGACGTTAATGCAGTCTTATTGTCGATGAAGAAACTCGTTTATACAGCAGTATAGCAGCTTACTCAGTTATAATGACCAGGCCTAGAGAAGTCTTAAGACCATAGAACATATAGGCCTACACTCACATTGCTGTAGGAAGAAGAGTGGAGAATTATTGTTACTTAACCGACGACGAGTGTTCGACGTACACGTACACGCAATTCAGACAATAAATTACCGCATTCCGACAGACTTTGCGTGTCCACTGCATGGCGAGTTGACTTGTAGAGGTGTATCGTTGAATTCGGCATTGTGAATGTCCACAGTTGCCACAAGGCCCTGATGTCGGTAGTCAAGGGCCAGTGTGGTACAGTGGATGTTCACGGTGCCTCTCGATAGTTCGATGTCGTGTCTTCTTGGCGCATTCACAGATCGAAGTCGCTCGATGCTGCCTCTTGCCTCTTTTGTTGCGAGAACTCAGCGGCAAATAATTGGTGGGTCTTAGTAATCTTTGGGGGTCTCAATCTACGTAACGTATTGTTATTGCAGCAGTAACATCGTTTCAGAGGTACGATTTACAGAGGAAAAATCATAAATCATTGGAAGATCTGTAGACCCTACCGCGGTCCAGCCCCCTAAATGACGCCCTTGCGAGGACTGCAGCCAACAGCTCCCGTACCGGTAGCATGGTCAGCTCTCGCCCTGAAAAAATGCATCGTCGTCAAGAAATTCATGCAGTAAAGTGTAAGATAACTGAGAAGTCCGGGTGTGAACGACGAAGAAGGAAAGTATCGAAACACAGTCTGAATCGACAGTGACAGCGCGGAACTTGGCGGAAGTAATTCGATGGAAGGTCTCTCTACTAGCTCTCAGCAGCAGGCTAATTATCTAATGCTGATCGATGCTGTTCGTTTCTTCAGTTTATTGTAGCAGAGCTGCTTTGCGCGGCTTTCTGTAAAGGTGTGCACCGTCTGTTTAAATTGTTCAGCCATACATTTTTATCTACATTTTGTCAGTGACTAGAACATTATAACTAGCTCAGCGGCGTATGTGGTACATGAGTTGTTCAGAAGCTAGGCCTATATAGGCCTACCTGGCAGTCGCTTGCTCCAAGTTTTGCGGTTCGGCTTGTAAATTTTGCGGCTCAGCTTTTGCGGCTTCGGCTTCGGTTGCCAGGTCTAACGTGCCTGTTTGGTCGTCGTCAACATGTTGGGACCATCTCTTCATCCTCAGCTCCAGCTGTCATCACGTGCGGTGTGCCACAGGGGTCTGTATACTCGGCCCAGACTATTCTTCTCGGTCTGCTGTCAATGATAACGGGTCAAGTTCTCAACCACATTTTTTCGTTGACAACACGTAGATTCAAGACTCCTGTTTACCGTCTGCATCTCAGTAACTGTCGACGCGTATGTCTGCGTGTATTGACGATGTCGCGGCATGGATGCGTTTTAACCGCTTGCAACTGAACACTGCGAAGACCGAGTTCTACTAATCTACAACCAGACTACGTCTTCATCAGCTGCCGCAGCTAGCGCTCCGGCTCGGCTCCCATCATACAGCTTAATTCTGTCGTTTGGGACCTTGGAAGCTTATACATTGACATTGATGAGTCGATGAGATCTCACATCGCGAAAACCATGTCGACATGTCGACCTGCTACGCGTCAAGTGTTGAGATCCGTTTTCCATCACTGTTGTCGTCTCTCGACCGCTCGCGGCTGGACTACAGCAACCCGACACTGGCCGGCGTTCCTTCGCATCTCCTGTCACGGTTCCAATCGGTGATGAACGCCGCCGCTCGGCTCCCCACATCACTCCGCTCCTGCGCCAGCTCCGCCGTGGATTGCTTCCAAGTATGCAGTCCTGGGTACAAATGTCTCCACGGGTCTGCACTTTCATACCTCATTGCCGAACTTTGTCAGATGGCAAACGTCGAGGCTCGTCAGCGACAATATGCGTTCCAGCTCGTCTTTGTCACTGATCGTCATCCCACCCGACTGTCTGTGCCGTCGGCGACCGAGCTTTTTCAGTCGCTGCTGCTCATGTCTGGAACAGTCTGCCTCAACACAACATAGGCCTATTCGCATCTTCCGTGGCAGTCTTTCGGTCCCGTCTGAAAACGCATCTGTTTAACATCTCATATACCCCGTTTACACGATCGAACAAACATCGAGCAAACGTAGAGAAAATGTATTCAAAATACACGTGCTAATTGCTCGACGTCTGCTCGATGTTTGCTAGCATTCATCCAGCTAGCTCGGCGAGCTATGGTAATTAGCATGCTTATTAGGAGGGCGGGCGGGTTGTAATTGGAAGGCCTATATAACACGTGATCAGCTGTGGGCTAAGCCTAGGCCTACATTTGAGCCAGGAGGCGGGGTTCCATCAGGCTTGCTTGATGTTCGTTCGGTCGTGTAAACGGGGTATTAGTGACTACAGTGTCTGCGCGCCAAATCCACATAACAGCGTTTTCTCGGCGCATGCTTGAATAACTTTGAAATCTCTGATCGCTTCTCGTTATTACCAACGGTATACTGTCATTATTATAAACGGTTATGCTATTTAAATGTCAAATTAATACTTGAATATATATTAAACAATATGCTAAACAAAAATGACGTGTTTTGTATACTAGCAGTCAGTAGTAGTTAATTTACTAATGGGCTTAATTAACCCACATCAAACTGTTGAGCATCCTCATACTCACCGACGCGCACGCTGTCGATGTCGCCGTGACAAAGCAATTGTTGCCGTACAAGTGTCATTCGCTCGTTAAATACAGCCGAGTGCAGTCACGTCGAGTGGCGGTCGAAGGAAGTTGCATTTATGTTCGGCCGATGGGCAGGACGCGGCCAGGCGAGGCATGACACGGCGGCGGCGACCTACCGGTGTCGTACCGGCGGCCGGTCGCCCAAGCTTCCTCGTGTGTGATTGAGGCTGCGCCACACTTCCTAATGCACTCGGTGACGGCCAGAGATGGGCAACAGTTAACTAGAAAATTACGATGTAGGCCTACTAACTAATGGTCTAAGTGATTTTTTACTCAGATAATTGGTATAAGTAATAGAAAAAAATTAGTTATAAGTATAATTTAACTGGAAAATATTACGGTTCAGCTACTGAGTGAAATATTAACTTAAAATTTACTGTAACGTTAGGTCACACTTATAAATTGATCACTAATGGGAAGTCGCATACTGGCTTTCAAATGGCATGCCAATCATTGACCTTGGATGACCTTGAAGGGTCATAACGCACCATGGTATGCCAATCGTGCAGTATTGTGGCTAAACAGTAAGTTGTAGTTAGTCGGCAATGGTACCATCGGATAAGGTGCTAGCGACTTCTTATAGGCTGTCAATAGTAATCATGTCTTCATCTGCAGCGGTTTGGCCGCAATTTTTCGTGGAAAGTTTCAATTGGCCATATCTCGGAAACGGTGAGAGATAGGGCCAATAATCACTATAGTAGGAAGTGGCATACGCCCTTTCACATGAGATAAAGATCATCGACCTTGAATGACCTTCACTTGAAAAAAAGTTAGGCAAACTAAACATGAAAAATGTTCGTGCCCATCACTGGTGACAACTCAACTGTACAGGCCTATAGGCCTACGCGGCAGATCGACGCGAGGGCCTTGATTCACTCGCCGAGTTTTCTGTGCGCTTAATTTTCCCATCGCTAGCAACCGAACGTTAGAACAATGAGTCGTATACGGCGCGTCACAGGCAGGGGGCTAGAGTACAGGGCTACAGGCTATTCACACAAACAGCCAACGCGCTGAATAGGTCTAGACATACAACGCAGCAGACGCAACGAACGCATGCAGCTGACGCAAAGATCGCTCATATCCTTGCGTTTTGGCCGTTTTTGAGGCCGCTTTTGTTGCGTACTGGTACTTCAGGGATGTGGTCTCGGTGTTTTTTTCCTGTATTTCTTTTGTTTCCCTTAGTAATGTTTCCAGTTTTTTTCTTTCACAGTTTTTCTATGTTTAGCATGTATTTTCTGTGTTTCTTTTGTCTACCTTAGTAAGTCCAAAGTTTGTAGTTTTCTTTTACTGTTTTTCTATGTTATTGTTCTCGCGCGTTTGTCGCGAGTGTTTATTACATATTAAAAAAAATAATAAATAATACACAATTACACATTATGTCTTCACTGCTCAGTTTACCACGGGCCGTCAAAAACATTAACCAACGACAGTAATACCCCGTTTACACGATGAAGCAAACATGAAGCAAACGTATTCAATATAGGCCTACACGTGCACGACGTGTGCTCTAAGTTTGCTTCATGTAGGTCTATGCTAGACGTTTGCGTCATCGTGTGAACTGAACGTGGCATAAAACTGTCCAGCCAACGGTGTCAGTAACTCAGTATGAAATGCCAACGCTCATCCTAACAGCCACGACTATTTTATCAAAATGAAAAAATATCTTTCTTTCTAGCAGTGATATTTGACTTAAGTCAAAGTCCAATCAAGCTAGCCCTCAAAATCCACCACCTCATTAGCGACTATTATGAACACAGACAGTTACTGGTATCACAAGTGTTTCTTATTGTGAAACGAGAACAACAACAGAACGAGAAGTTAAGTGAAATGTGAAACAACCAAGTCGCTATACAGACAATAATTGTGTACTTAGTTAACGTGGATTAGTGATACTAATTACAAAAGCCACTACATACCCAACAATGCAACAACTTTAGAAGACAAACACGTAACAGGGCCGCCGTAGATTCATAGAAAGTTCAAGGCCTTACGAAATGAATGACTCCCATGTGAGATCCGATTCAATTTTATAGATGTGTACTTAAGGACGTTTTGTAACTGTAACATCACGAAATGTTTAAAGGTATGTACAGTACAGTTCTTCATGGGAACCCACCTCAGAGCTACGGGGCATCAGGAGTGTTACCCGATACAGCCGAACGTGTCCTACCTTAATTCAACTACCCCAGAGAAATGGAAGGCCGAGTTGACCTTGGTGGCTGCTTTTTCCTTTCTGCAGACAGTCACCCATCCAAGTGGTAACCAGGTCCGGATCACAGCAACTTATCCGATCAACAACAAGGCTTTATCCACCACACCAAGAGTGAGTGAGTGAGTGAGTAGGGTTTAACGTCCCACCCGACACAGTATAGGTCATTTTGGGGACGGCCTTTCCAGGCAAAATGCACACAAACACATAATAACGGAACAGTAATTTTAACCTTTACAGAAACACAAAACACAAAAAAAACAAGCTAAACCTAAACCAAAAATTGTAAGAACTCCATTATACGCGTGCATATGTAATTAACATAATGGTAGTTCTAATAATCTTCCCTGTTATCATCCAGACCGACATCAATATGATAATGCTGTCTATTGGAGGACAGGGGACCACCACACCAAGACAAACTGAGATGTCTCTACCAATGACCACCCACAACAACTAGAAATACAGCCCTGGCAGAAAGCTAATCAATGTCCGAGCAGAGTGTAGCAACAAGCAGAACAAAATACAAACAAAAATGCAGCCAACAGCCGGAACGTAAAGCCACTGTTATTTCACTGTAGCCCACACTCAATGTGACGTGATTATAAACAAAAATATGACACACCATTTGAAATGCAAACTCCAAGTTTGACAAATACTGACATCACAACCTAATGAGTTACAGTATTGTGAAACCACCCTAACAGGTCTTGCTTGTTCGTCCATCTCACTATATGGGCTCCTGACAAAAAACAAGACGTAAAATACCAAAATTGGTGTTAACGTTCAGGAATAACTGAAGTGTGCCAATTTTCAGCTCAAAAGTTTAAACGTCGAGATTAGAGTTAAGGAGGGTTCTGCAGATTTGGAGAAACAGCCAAACAGTATGTCAACATATTTTTCTGTTTTGAGTTTACTAGCATATAAGACTGAGTCAAACGCACAGATCACAACAACGTCTAATGGCATTTCAAACCCTCATACGCCAACGAAGCAAAACTGACTCAAAAATTCAAATTTCACAGATAAATACAGGTGTAGTTGCAAAAATGTCTGGATTACTAGTATTGGTTTTCCAATCCACATGAACAGCAAAAAATGCAAAATGTCAGCTTGAAACGCAGTCACTCTATGTTTGCTGAGTAGGTCCAGCACACACAGCGAAGAGCATAGAAAGTATTACATACTGAACAAAGTCAAATTCAAGTATAGCAATAACAAATATATCTGGTTACAAAATTCACAACTGTCAATGTAATAACTGCAATGCTTTACAGGGACTCTACTACTGGTGGTCGGTGTTGACACATCCTAACAGTTTTTGCTGGTAGCCAATGGATGCAAAGCAAGGGGAAGTGCCATAAAAATGTCATAACAAAGATGTTTCCGGCAGCAAGAATGTGAGTTTAGTAACGAAACGTTTACAATGCAAAGCAATTTTGTCAATAAATGCCACAAAGGACAAGCTGTGAACAGCAAGCAGATATTTCTCTTTCCAGCAGGGTATGGCATTTAGAAGAATGGCACAAACTGGGATGAAGTCATTCTCTACATATCCAGGCACCATAGCATGTTTCTGGGAACATTTTAGCAATATAATTCCAGTGGCACGCCCACAACTTTTATTTTCCTATCCAAAGAACTTGTATTTCCACATTGTAAAAAAAGTGGCTTCTTCAAAATGAGAGGAGTTGCCAAATAAGGACTATGACAATTGAAGGGTTCAGTGCAAATATCGGTACCGGACATCTACGAAAATAACGATTTCGAGAAAAACGCATTTAAAGTAAAACTTACTGTACTTTTTTGTTTGCTGCAAAACTTAAAACAGTAAAATAACAGTTCACTATCCAGTAATTCATGCATTTCCTGAACTGAATACAGAACAACTGCGCAAACATGCAACTAGTCGAATCAGACATCACCGTTAAAGCCACTGTCATGAGTAAGACCCAATCACAATATGAAACAGACATAAACTAAGGCCAATATGAGTACGACAGGCAAAAGTTTGTTTCAGAAGACTCTGATGCAGTGTGCATATGATTGGGCAACAAGTGAACATAAACAAAGTAATCAGCGGCGTCGGGGGTTTAGAAAAGCAGAGCAGCAAATTTTCTTGCAGACTGTGAAAAATTTTTGACAGAGGAAGCTATGCAAACTGAAAATTTCAATTTTGCCTCTAAATTCTACAAAAATAGGGGTTTCAACCCCAAATTTACGGACAAAAATTCTCTCACAAGACAATTTTTGGATAGCGAAAAAAACTTGAAGGGGGGGGGAAATGCCCCCTGACACAACACCGCTGAAAACGATGACATCAAACTCAGTGCACCAAAATAATGGCAAGTGAACAACTAAACACTGAACAATGTGAACATTCTCAAGAACCTGCAGCTGAGTATCTGAGTGAACAGTACAACATTCACAACCACATACAAACACAACTGCAGTCTTGCCAAACTGAACGGTAGCTTTAAGCTTAAATACATTCTCATGCAAGTTACTGTCACTCGTCACAAACAAACAACTTATACCGCACGCAGCCGTTTGAACGCCCATATGTTTTGTGCTATTTGTTTAATAAGCTGCTTTAACTACGACAAGCATTCAGCATTAATGGGCCTATGCTTCCTCTGACAGCCTGTTAGGCAATTGTTGTCATTTTTTTCTACTCTGTTAAAAATTAACTGACACCCATCTGCAACTATTCCAATACACAAGTGCAATAACTAAGGCTGAAACATAAAGATCTGTCTGAATTAGTAACAAAAAAATACAAGTTATGCACAAAATCTTACTTGCAAGAAGCAATGTAAGCACAGTGCTCACGCTTCGAGAAGAATGCATACATCACATCAAATTCACCAAAAAGTATATACAACGATAACTTAAATTTCATTGCACTGCAACCCCTGCAGTCAACAATCAATTCATTGCTACCCCATATCATCTGCTACATAGCTAGGAGCCAATTACACACTGAAAAGCTATACAGATGACCCATAGCTTTACATATGGCATTTCACAACTGCAGTATTATGACTACTACTATTACTACAATTATTATTAGAATTAGCCCACGGTTTGACTTTGAAAACTCGGAACTGGAATCAAGTTCCGACACCATGGTAGTATCCACGGATACTCCCACCACTCACCCCTTACCTATACACATATACATTTAATATTCTTCTTCGGTTCTTTACCTACTATTAATCATCAACAGACAAATACTTCAGTGCTGACAAAACAATCCTAATATAATAACGCAAAATTTCTCTACCACAATACCTCGTGCATTATGCAGAAAAAAACGATAAAATGGAGCAACCCATTATAAAACAGTAGAGATCACTACATTTCTAACAGTACTATACCATTACGATGGGCGTTCAATAAGTTCCAGGACTACGTCCCTTATACAACAACAATAAATCGCACATTTCTAACAGTTATGTTACTTTTCAACATATTCTCCCTGCAGTTCACTGCAATGTTCCCATTGTTCTACAAGTCGGATGGAACCCGTAGCATTAAGTTTTTTTTATTGGCACCTGTAGAAATTTTTGCACATTCTGCTGTAGTACATCTTCATCGTTTTTAAGCTTAATGTCTCCAAGTGATTTACTCAGTGGTCCAAACAAACGAAAATTATTTGGAGCTAAATTTGGACTGTATGGCAAATGCTGTACCAGTCCCCAGCCCATCTTTTCAATTTTCTTAACTGTCTAATTGGCCAATTGTACAATGGGGCACTGCCATTTTAAAGAATGACACCTTTCTGCAGCAGACCTGGTCAATTGCTGTGAATTGCTGGTCGTAATAAATCAGACAATAATGTTTTGTAATATTGTTCATTCACAGTATGTCTTCTAAGCCAAAAAGTCTGCAAGAACAATTCTTTAAGTAAACCAAAAAATGTTTTGTCTGCAGCTGACTATTTTTGCCATACGCAGTGCTTCAACACTGACAGCATCACTAGTTGACTAACTGACTGATGATCGCTGCAAAAGCGGGCAAACTATTCAAATAATTTCAAAAGTCATAAAGTGTCACTGCAAATTACTACAAATAATCTACAATAAATTTCAGCACTTTCTACACCTTCTGCAACTAGAAATTTTTATGATTAAATCTGTAATCTAATTTGCTAAACAAACGTCAACGCCCATCATTTATATCTTAATAATAATGACGCCACAACGTGACGTCAAAAATGAGACCATGGTAAGTGATGTACAATAGTGGCAGTACAACTTCATAACAGTTTTGGTTTTCAGCTGTTACTGTGTGCTTGCTGAGAAGAACAGTCCTGGAACTTATTGAACGCCCCACGTATTACTACTACTAATCCTACTACTAGTAGGCCTACTACTACTACTACAATTTTAGATTTTTGTTTTCAACATTTCCGAAATTACTCAACGTTGGGTTGAGTAAACTGCTGGACTTTTTACATACCAGTAAATGATCGCTACTGCCAACAGAAACATAACAAATGAGACAAAAACGAACTTATCTGTAGGGGGATAAGTGAGACAAGAACAAAAATCAATTGACGAAGATATACATCAATGCAGCTATGGATGACGGTGCTGATACTTATTCAAATATACTGGGAATTTTGAGGGATTTGCCGGTGTACAAACACTGATTATCATATCAAATTATCCTGCATAACATATCACAAAATCCAATTTTACATTCATATCATAACAAAAAAACAAACAAACAACAGAAAAATAATGACAACAAGACTGTACAAGTGTTGTACACAATAACAAAAGTTAGTGCAAAAATCTTTATATGTGGCACACCAACAGTTTACAGTGAATGTTCAGACAAACCGCAATACATCCCATTCATCCATTTGCTAATGTATGGGTCAATTAATGATGCATGCCAACCAACAGTGACAAAACACTGAAGGCACATGCTAGTACATCATATAATTAACAAAGTTGCTATACGCATCACTGTATTACAGCAAAAGTAATGTGCACCACCACTTGTTGTCTGTCCAATGCAATGCATAGAATTGGACCGAGTATAAAATCACCTTTGTGTCCATGCATCCGTGCATCCTACATTTCTTAAGCTATCTTCCTTCCACCTTCCCTTTCCCTTCCCTTTCTCCTTCCCATTTCCCTTCTCCATCCCCTTTCCTTTACCCTTCCCCTTTTATTTCCCCTTTCCATTTCCCTTTACTTTCCATTCCTTTTCTCCTTCCCCTTTCCCTTCCTTTTTCTTTTCCACTTTCCTTGTCCCTTCCCTTCCCTTCCCTTAACCCTTCCTCTTTCCAGTCTTCCATCTTTCTTTTTGTGTCCAGGTCCATGCGTCCAATATTTGAGGCGCCATATCTCCATAACGGTGCAAGATATAGGAACTCGGCCCCGGGAGTCAAATGGTCACGTGATCGATGACGTCACGTGACCCCAAAAGGTTAAACTCGTGACCCCATTATATCGAGGCGCCATATCTCCGTAACGGTGCCAGATGGACCCATGGTCACCATGGACCACAGATAAGAACTCGACCCCCAGGAGACGAATGGTCGCGTGACGTCACCACAAAAGGTCAAAGGCGCAACCCCATTATCTTTGAAGCGCCATATCTCCATAACGGTGAAAGATAAAGGTGATGATAGACAATTTATAGTGAATCGAATGGTCTCATGACTGACAATGTCTATTGTTTAGTTAAAATAATAGAGAAGGATGAAAGGATCATTGCTGCTGTTCAGTTTGAAATTAAACTGTTTTATTTTTTCTACCAGTCTAAACAGCTCACTGATTATATTTATATGGACATATACTGTAAACTATCAAAATGCATTGGACAGACTCTGTGTTCGTATGAACATTATCTTGTATTTGTAGGACCATGACCATCAGAGTTATCTGAAATAGTCTACAAGACATACCGATAAGTCTTAAGCTGTTAATTCGATACATGTTGGATTTCTGGCCCAATGTTAAATCCTTTCAAAACCAAAAGGCCCATAAGGCAGTGCTAATCAGTTTCCTCAGCCTTCAGCCAGACACCAGTTTGCACTCCGAGACCATGGATAATGGATACGAGCCCATTACAGGGTTAGTGCTCGTACTCGTTGTACCTACCTGCAGCTATGGATGACGGTGCTGATACTTATTCGAATATACTGGGAATTTTGAGTGATCTGACAGGTGTACAAATACCGATTATCCATCCAATCTGCCAATCCATCTGCAGTCAGCCATACAAGTACTAACCAGGTCTGGCATATAATACAGTAACATCATTGATCCAGACCAACATGTTGACCACCACATTAAGCCAAAGCCGAATATCTTGAAAACTTTGACCAATGTTGAAGGGTAGGAACCTGAATAAATAAATGACACACCATTAAACGCGCAACTTCTTTGGCTGACATGACAATATGCACACTTTCACGCAACAAAGAAAAACAAGAAAAAACGGGACCAAACAAACAAACCGCTATAAGCTGTACATCTAATATCCGACATTCAAGCGTAAACACATACAATAATACAAAACGCAGGCAGGCACAGATCAAGACGTCAGAATGAAGTATGATTTCTTCTACGACGAAATGATTCCATCGCTATAAGCTGCTTGTAACTGATGACAGAGACTGCAACATAACAGACAGGCAGTCAAGGCACATACTGTTAATGCAACACCAATAATAGCCCAGCTGTCGTTAGGAAATGCCAACCATACTCTGCCAAATGCCTGTCACTATATTTAATCTTGTATTTACTTGTTTAGTATCAAAACTGCACTACTTCCGGTATCGGAAAATAAACCGTTTCCATGAACAAGGATGCAGGCGGACAATTTGCATTGTGTATCATGGCCAAACTGCTGCAGACAGCGACATGGTTACACACGTTACAAACAGAATACAAATGACAGATGCACGACACAGAATAGGCTACAAATAGCCCAGCCGTACTAAGTATGGTTGGCTAAAATGACCAATACTTTTAACTTTGTTTAAGCAACAAACTCAACTCAAGCTATTCTAAATTACGTAGGTCTCCAAAAGCGGCTGTGTGTGGTGTGTGTGTGTCTTGTGGGCTTTTGCAAATTACTGGATTATTGGACAGCAGTTTCAACAGTCCAGAGATCCATCTTATCATGCAGTTAACAACTTCACAGAACCAAAGGCCTACAAGACTATTTGCAGCCTCTGCAAAAACTGTAATCAGATTAATGAGTCAACACTCACTGTCTTATGCCTCATGACATCATGCTGGCATCGACATAGCAAGATAAAAGTGTGCAACATTTAGACCGAATGACTTTAAGCAATCATTTAAAGAATACACTGTGAAGCCTCTAGTACCATTTCTTACAAAAAGATTGCACCACACTTATGACTATACAAAACAGTAAACAGATAACACAAGAAAACAAAACAAAAACACATAAACATCAAAGAAGAACATAACGAATATTGCATATACAACTCCAATGCATTTACACTTACACCGAAGTAAATAAAGCAAACAACAAACACATGTAAAGTGAAAACACTGGAAAGAGTGTAAAGAATATCAAATATTTAAAGTAAACTACACTTACATTTATCAAATTTTATACAGCAAAAGCAAAAAACATACGTAAATACTATAAAATTATGAAGCAATTAGATACATACCGATGCATGTATAATCTTGATTTTGCTGGGACGGCCACGCACGATGGCATAGACTAACATGGTGACTGTCATTACAAACAGGAAATAGCTCGTATGAAGCAAATGAAGGTTAATTAATGACCGATCGGACTAAATGCACAAATACACATTCACCAGCCAATCAACATTACCATATTAACATGCAAGGTAATAAAATGTGAACTAAATCAAAAGTGTTTAAAATAAGCTGTCAACAGATGCCTGAGATTCAGCTTATAATAGCTGGCAATTTGTTAGTGACAAGTAGTAATATCATACCTTACCCAAAAAGCATGAAAGATTGATCCTGCAACTTTGTTTACTCCAAGTCTGACTAATTAACTTACACAGTACACACGGGTTACTCTGCTTCTAGCTAGATTCCACAAGTGAAAACAAATATTACAAGCAGACCCGATGCAGTTGCTAATGACAGCAACCAAATGCCAAAAACACTAAAGAGTTAGCAGAAAAACTTAAAACATAATGCCTTCAGCACCAGATATCAACCATCAAACAGTGCCAAAGGCATCAAACTCTGAAGAGGCATACCAGGGACAGCATGACGGTCAGAGTTGGATCAAGCCGGTAACTGATCTGTATCACAGGTTTCGTACGACATCGGTACGGGTAAAACTTCGACTTGTGACCAACGATCTGCGCCTGGTAGACAATCCCAGTGTCGTTGATGCTTTCACACACCTCAGGACTTCTGCACCCAACAGACGGCAACAGCAAAGTGTACAGGAGCGAATAAATGGAACGATTGTGTTAAATGTCGCAACTGATGGCTGGATTATACACACAAAAATACGTTAAAAGTAAAAAAAACATTCGCCATCATCATTGGCTTAACACGCAGTCGACAAGGACCACAGCATTACCACATGTGGACATGATGAGGCTCGTTTCCAGAGGTGGTCAGCAGGCGGAATATCATCGTCCCCATGAAGCTGAAGTTAATCCGAGTACTCAAAGGCAAATTTTTGGTAACTTCTATAACTTTCTTTCAGGCTCGATGACCCTCCCAACAACAAAAGGACAGCATCGCAGCACTGAATTGTGAAAGAAAACAAATCAGCTTGCTAAAATAGAAATTTAGGTAATGCGGACCGGCATGTGTGCCCTACAGAGTGGCATGTAAAAATGTATCATGTATTTTTTTTACTAAAACTGAGCAGACCGGCAGTTTCTTAAATGATTAACCCTGACAATTGCAGTGAAAAGCGGTCAAAAGCAAACACAGTCTTCAATATGAGTGACCACATTTCACTGTACAATGATTGAATCTAATCATGCCCCAAAAATGTCTTAATCTTTGTAAAAAAAACTTAATGTTCCATCTTTTGTGTGCCACCCCACAGAATTAGAAAGATCTTTAAAAAGATCATGCGAAGATAAACTGGCTAAATATGACAACAAAATAGAAAATTTAGCAAAACATTCCTCAAAACAATCAAACACACACTGTGTGCAGATAATACAAAATGTCACAGAAAAACCATATCTAAAAATTGGTTATATTGACTGACTATGAATGTGATGCAAAGCAAAGTGCTATTATATAACATGTGTGCATACAAACCGCCCGGGAGGAAAAACAAAATCTGAAGCTTGGAAGTGGACACAGGTGTAAATGTGGACAACACCACAGCTGTGACGCCGTGACGGATGGCAATGTGTTGCATTCCACTCATACGGAAGCTGCATTGTCACATAGATCGGCTCATCAGCTGCCGGACCTGATACCAGCAGTCAACAATGATGCTTCATGCCACAAGCTGGACTATTAAATTAACTAACACACACAAACTCTCCAGCGGCTGATTACTTGGCCAATTTTTTCATATTTAGCTGGAGTCAGCCGGAAGTGCTCAAGATCTAAGCGGTGAAAACAAAAAGCAGATGGCAAAAATCGAAAAAAAATTTTGAAAGGCTTTTAGTATCATTCACTTGACACACAGGTCCTCGAAAATTTTTCTGAAGCAGTTAAGCAATTTCAATTTTTGGCTGATGGCATCCTTACTGAAACCATCAATGACTTCTATAGGCTTGACAGGCTCTGAGACTGAGTCAGCAAGTAATGAATGAGTTATGTGTATCCAAAACGGTTCACACACGTGTCTTACTGCATTTCGTAACACGACAGGCAAGCTAGTAATACAATGAGAGTAAACAAATGACGAGAGATTACCATGAAGGCCGATCTCGGAGCCTGCAATGATGCCGGTGAGGTATGTGACATTGTGCGGAATGCTGACGAACTCGTGTGTGGGCTGAACAGCCAGCATCATCGACACTGAATAGTTCCTGTCAGCACACGTCCAGTCACAACAGTAGCACATCAATGTATATAGCAATAATTGCCAGCAGCAGCCATGTCATTAAATACTGTAATTATTACAAGAGCGTGCAAAAACAGCTACTGTATTCACTTCCAACCACTAAAAAGAATCACTCAGTTTAGTAAATCGAACAGCTTAAAACAAAAAAAAGACAACCAATTTTGTGAAACTAATTCATAACTGAATTTAGAAAATAAAAAAAGTAAACAACTAGAAAATTGTAGCAAAGCCCAACGTCAGTACGCCCAACATCGTACAAGTCCGATTGGGGGAAAAATTTCAGGAATTTAAATTTTCCCGTAGCAAAATCATGTGGCCCGAACTCAAATGCATTAGCATATGCAGAACGTGCAGTGTCGACTTAGGGTGGGTAGACATTAGCCAACTAAACGTTGTTGTTAGCAGACCAAATTTCACCATTTCTGTTCAATGTGGAAGAGATTGTAGTTAATAATGCCATTTACCATTTGTCAATATCTCCATCCATTCCAGAGATATTCGCTCTCAAAGTCGCAAGTTGTCTTAAATAGTGCCAAATTTTGGATGCTTTTCACCATCCCAAATTTTAAGGGGATGGTAGCCCCCAAAAGTTGTACAGCCATTATCACCCCCACCTAGCATTATGTCATGTGGCAAAGTTTCATCAGGCTAATCCACTTGGCTTTAAAGTTATTGTGTCTAATTTGCTAAAATTTAAGTCAATTTTGGACCCCCTTTTAAAAAAATTTTGGGGGGGACCCCCAGTACCGATGGAGTGTTCATTAATTAGCCAGAACAATGTAATGAACTAATGCTGTAATCAAGCTCAAAGCCTACAGAAAGTTGTTACTCATGCCTTTTAGTAGAGCAGGAAACTTAAAAGTTCTAAAGCATTAATGACAAAAAAAATTACAAACCTGACCTGTAACTTATTAGGCACTAAACTACACCATGGGCCATAAAGAACATGCCACTTTACTTTTGTCTATATCTTCGCCAATTATTGACGGCTTTTCAAAATTCTTTCACTGTCACATACTATGGACAATTAGCAATAAAGTTGTTGTTAAATATCCCATCACACTTCTGTGTCGCTACACTACCATGTGAAACATAGATGTTCATAAATCACCAAAATCACTATAATACGTATGCAAAAAAATCATATTCTGAAACAATTTTCACTAATTTTATAAAAAAAATTAAATTATGCTTAGTTTTATGTACACTTCTGATGTCTGTAAACAAAAGCAGGTGATATTGTCGTAAATAATAATTTTTAATGCACTGATGATATACCGGTGATGTAATGTGTCATTTAGCAGTGGAGACAAAACTCTGATTAAGAACTTGTACTGGTTCAAAAAATACAGTTTTCTGAGAATACTAGCAGAATTTTTGAAGATAAACTGCAACAGGGAAAGCGTGGGAATGTTATTAAGACTGATTTTGGAAACATGCAGCATCGACCAATGGCATGAGACCAGCAGACTGAAGCATACACGTTACACGTACTGAAGAGAACATGATCACTGTGAATGAAATGGTAGGCTTGCTGAACCATGAAGGCCAGAAACAAACACATCGTTCAATACGTCAGATATCCAAAGAAACGAATCTAACAAAGTGTATCATCATACAGATCATTCACTGCATTTTTGGTCGGAAGTGTATATTGTTTTTCAATGGGCTTGCTGTCTCTTATTGTTAGTTTTTCTTGCATTTGTATTTCACAAGGTAGTGTAGTGACACAGTTAACGTGTGGCAGAATATGCAATAATCACTTTATTGCTAATTGTGCACAGAATGCAACAGTGAAAAAATTTTAAAAATCAGTTGATTTTTGGTGAAAATATGGACAAAAGTAAGATGGCACATTTTTTTAGCCCATCCTGTATAATCAAAGACTCAAAGTGCAACAGTCTGTAGCACAAACTGCAGAACTAAATGCTTAGCATATGATATATCAGCAACACAAAAAGTTAAAAAAACTATTAGAATAATTGCTGACCTGACATTGACCATGTTCCAGCCGAGGCTGAAATCAGGTGGTGCCGGTGTGGTCGACAAATCCGGCCGAGACACTGTGTGCAAAGTGGTTGCAGACGCACCGATGGAGTGGTTGGGCTGAATGCAAAACTCCAGCTCAGCAAAGCTCTCCAAAAATACATTCCAATCCTGTCAACATACACGTGCAAATATAAACAATTAAATATAAAAAACTTACAAGTTTACACTACTGTGTAAGGGCAACCAAGTCACACATCCAAAACAGCATAAATCATTTTACTAGGACACAGAGTGATAGAACAACAAACTGGCTGCCCTTACAAACCCATGCGACGTGCCCCATTTAACCTTTTCCACCCTGCATTATCCCGTAAGCCAATAAATATGTGAAATTAAAATTTTGCATTGTACCTTGTATCAAGTGGGCCGCTGGCCCAGCAGGAATGAAGTCCTTTATAACTTCCATACAAAGTTGTGCACAACTATGGCATATAAATCGTCCGTGACTACTTAACGATATATTACAGGCACGTGGTAACGCAGCAATATCAATAAGTAACCTCTATTGTAAATTTGTAATATACCAGTACCCAACAGGCCCATATATTGAGCTTAAAGGCTTTCATCATCGATAAAATTAATATTGAATGATACGTTCCTTTTTTTCTCAAGTAAAGTAAGCACTGAACAGTGAACACAGAGACTTTGCGCACAAGTGGCAAGAAACATTGTGGATCGATTTCATTTTTAATTTTGAAATGTTTGTTCGTGAGTTTTGAGGCTGATAAGATAAAAGCTAAATTCAAGTGATTCATGCAAGGTGTGGATAAACTGACGAAATCACGACTTCTGCAGTCTGCATGAATAAATGATCTACAGCCCATGGTGATTAAGGTACCGTACACCTACATGCCCACATATAACCAGTCTTCCAAAAAAGGTTAAACTCTTTTTCCAATTTAACTCTTTTTAGCTACGGACCAGCGGTACATTTAATCAGCTGGAAAACATTTGTATCGCATTTGCATTGACCACATTTATTGGCTCACGAGATAATGCGAGAGTGGAAAAGGTTAAATGGGGTCATGTCACATGGGTTTGTAAGGGCAGCCAGTTCGTCGTTCTATCACTGTGTCCTAGTAAGATGATTTCTGCTGTTTTGGATGTGTGACTTCGTCGCCCTTACAGAGTAGCGTGAACTGGTAAGTTTTTATATTTAATATTTGCTGTTTTATTAGCAAATTTAATTGTGAGTTGAAAGCAATACTGTGATCCATTCAACTTGCGGTGGGCGACTTCCTATGGGTGGTCCATTGTGACCATGCATCTATCTTGCACCGTTACGGAGATATGGCACCCCAAAGATAATGGGGTCACGACTTTGACCTTTTGGGGTCACGTGACGTCATAGGTTATGTGACCATTCGATTCGGCATATGTGGTTTTCTATTGGTGGTCCATTGTAAAATTGCATCTAACTTGCACCGTTAGGGAGATACAAAGCCTCAAACTTGCATTTGCCCCTGTTAAAGGCCAAAAGTTCACTGCACAATGCGCATGAGCCATGTCACGTGACCTGTAGGCAGAGGGTCCAAAATAACCGCAGACTTGCAATTCCCGAGGCCACATTGCCTATTCACTATGCCACTTTAGTGGGGCTACAATGACGATTAAAGGTAGTTTGCAGGCGAGCATCTCCATTGTTAAGCATTTTCAGTGGTATTTTGTCCAAGTCCGAAAATGGGCCTAAAATTTGGGTTTTTGGGAGATTAGAAGGGAAAAATACTAAAAATGAATGTTGAGACCACCCTAGGAAATCAATCCCCACCGAAACATGTCATCCAGTGCAAAAAATGTGGCGCTACTCCCAAAAATGTGTTCTCCAGAGCTTGGCAAGAAAAGTAAAAAATGAAAAAAATAACCCAGTTGAACATTTTGAACATTATATTTCACTCCTTTGCCCTGCCTGCTAGGCCGATTTGTACCATTTTTGGCACGTAGGGTCAGACCGCGACGTAATCATCCAAGTCAAATTTTAACTCGATTGATTCACAGGTTTGGGGGCTACGAGTGCCCAAAATCTGGAGTTTCCCATTGACTTTGATAGTTGCCTTTACAACAGTGTCACGCGCTACCGTGCTACACTGTGAAAAAAGAAAAAAACATTATACCCATATGGATAAATTGCAAACACAGCTGAGCATGTAGACCTAGTATAGTTGAACTGTTTACTGTTTTTCATTAATGACATATACTCTTCAATTATTTTGAAGAAATAAGTTAAATTACAATTGTAAATTGAAAAGATTTGACACTGTTTTCCTATTCAAAAGATTGAGTGTCAACAATCAAATCTGACTGATAACTTCAAAGCATCTGGTAATTATGCGTCATCTGGCAAATAATGTACACAATTCAATGGTTAGTTAACAAAATTTAAAATTAGCAGTATTAGTAAAAGAACTAGCAGCAGCAAACTCAAGCATTGCACCGATGGGCTGTGGTGTGGTGGTGATAGTGGAGTGGCCCAGAGTCAAACCCGCAACCTCGGGTCTCAAGATCATTGCGTCAGACATGCTAAACATGAGACTATCAAGCCACACCGGTAGCAGTATATAAAAATATGTTAATAAAAGCTATTTTACCCGAGAAACGTCGGGTTTCTTCAGCTCGTTGTCTCTGACAATGAATGCCAGTGTCATGAGTATCACTGATATCAGCGCAATACACACCATGAAGATTATCACAGGCGGGCGAGATGCTGCAAACCCTTTCAGGTTCTCATACGGAGACGAAATGAAACTTGCAGTTTTTGTCATACTCCTTGCTTCGTACTTGTACAATGCACACACATTCACATTGCTACAGAAATCATTACCTCCGCCAAGGAGGTTATATTTTTGTCGGACTTCGTTTGTCTGTTTGTCTGTCTGTGTGTGAGCAAGATAACTCGAAGTTATGGACAGATCTTTCTAAAATTTTGAGGGTATGTCGGGCATGGCATAAGCTACAAGTGATTCAATTTCGGGCGTGATCGGGCAGGAATCCTAGATTCTGGATCACTTTGAAATTCTCGTTACCATTGCATTAAAGGGGGCATAAGGCTGGCAAAGTGAATGTGGTGACGCCACCTGGCGAATAGCTTTGCCTTGGCGGAGGTACCTGCAGGCTATGACTGCTATCTAGTTTAATAATAACCATGCACCTTCTAACCACTGACAAGTGACAACTACTGCGAAATGTAGTATATAAAAAATAAACAAAATGGTGGTGCCGGTCCAAAATAGAATACCTTGATTTAAGCAACATGACATATCTCAGCAGACTCACAATGATGTTTCTTATGTTATCCACATTTTTTGCATAACTGTTTCAGGTTAGGGTTAGGGTCAGCCTTGGGGTTAGAGATACAGTTAGTGTTGGGGATGGGGTTACGATCAGGCATGCTATTCACGAAACTTTGTGTATCGTATGCGTACCGTTGGCGTAAATTTTGGCTTACGTAAGAATTTGTACGTATGATATGCTCTATTCACGAAAAACAGCGTATCGTACCGTTTGCGTACTGATTGCGCAAAAAGTTCTAAATGAGCAGCACTAGTGTTTACAAACGAATTGAGGAAATTGTGGGTGTGGCCGTTTGTTGTTTTTCGTAAAATAAGATGTTACTTTTGTACTAAGAGTTGTTCTAACGTGCTGAATTGATGTACTAATTGTACTAGTGTAAGTGTAATTTTATCGTAGAACTAAACGCACGTATGGAACTTTCCCTCCTGGGAGCGAAAGTACGTGGGAACGAAATTTCCTGTTACCAATGAGCCGCGCACTGACAATAACATTTACGTGGTATCACCGCTATAGCAAAACACGGACTATGTAACATTAAGCTTGTAGTCCATGAACAAGTTATCTATTGTCTTTTAAAGCGATATTAGCAAATGGTTTTACCCTAACGTAAGAGATATTCAGACGACAGTTCACGAAACTACAATTCTTATTAAATAATTAACAATTTTATCATATTTATCTCGCACGTAAACATACGTACGCAAGCATAGAATAATTAACTAAGCCGTCATAATTAGGGATGGATCAATATCAATTTTTCACCATCGGAACGACGACGATACGAATACGATACTGGTATTCCTTCGAGTTACTAAACATCAATAGACTTTTCCAAAAATGTTTGTCTAATAATTTACTTATGCTATAGTTGCAAACTTTAGTAAAATTTTAATTTAAAACCATTTTTGTGACAGTGGTCTGCCGAGGTGAGGCGCAATATTTTCGTTGCCTTCTGCTTTCAATATTTTGTCAGAAGTAAAGTGTCTACCATGTATCAAATTTTAAGATTTTTTTCTTCCTAACTTAATGGCAGATAACTAAAATGAGGTGTGTACTGTGTACTGTGTTTGTAACTTTGAGCTTTGACCCTTTGAGCTACAAAATTGGCATCTGTTCCTTTAGTTCCGCGGTAAAGTCCACGCCAAATTTGGCTTTTAGGGGGCATAGATATGTATGTTTACAAGTTAAGATGCCATATGAGACAGACAAGACCGAAGGACAGACAAAAACGCGGCCTATAGGACGGCCGCATAAAAAGAAAAAGCGAAGCTCGCATAATTAGATTAGCACTGCAAACGCCTACGCATTTGGCAAGTAGTTTATGCAGACCACTGCAGTCCGGCTAAATTTCAGTTGAAACTGGCGTCGTTTGACGCCGCAAGTATAATTGCTGTTCTTTCGCTGTGCTATAGTTAAGTCCAGGCGTATATATAGTCACTCGAGTAAACGAGAAACCGACGTCGGATAAATAGGCTACTCAGCGCCAGAATGGGCAGATCATGTCGGCAGTGTGACATCATCACGCCAAACAAAAAACCTCAGGCCAGCTGCATCAACAAATTGACTTCCTGGACAGTATAGAACCTAATATATGATATACCGGAGAAGAGGAGGCGTTACCAACTTCGGAAATTTAAACCATCCTACCTCAGCCGGTGCCGGCTCGCTATTCCGAAAGTTCATTGTGCAGATACGCGCTATACAGTGCAGATATTGTGTCAGTATTGGTGCAATGATGTGAATATTGACCAATATTTTCAATATAGCGCCAATATTGTTTGCTACACGGGCAGTAGGCTACGTTCAACTTCACGCGGTCTTGATTCGCCACTGCAGCTGTCTGTGGGATTCGATGAATGCAGAACTAATTCGCACTCTGTTGGCTATATAATGCGTTAGGATGATATCAGCTAGCCGCATAGTGCGAGATGATTCATATCCGTAACGTCAGCTCAGCGCTAGTGTCTGGTCCTTTAATACGACCGCCGCCGACCGACTGACAGACAGTTATTGAACTGTCTATGCGGGTACGGCCAACGGCCGCCACCTGTGCCAATGCCACCCAACTTCATTCAACCATTTAAATGATTTGAGCCATTTTCCATTTGCATTTTGTTCTTTTGCTAAATATTGATCAATTTTCACAATTTTTCACCATTAGACTCCGTGCAAAATTTCCTACTCAGTAGCATGCACACCACACTTGTTATGTCGCTACACTACCTCGTGAAACATAAACATAAAACAAACTAGCAATATTTACAGACGGTCAGAAGGTATAAGTATTTAAGTAAAATGCTAAATATGAATTATAGTAAGTGTCACATACGTTTAGTGTTTACATTATATCATCATCATCATCATCGACAACCGTGGGCTCAATGCCCGTTGGTGTCTGACGCCATTGTTACTATCGCTGCCCACCGCTGCCTATCTAGGGCAGCGTGCCTTAACTCCTGCAGGGTTGCCCCACACCACTGCTCAATGTCATCTGACCATTCTCGGTGAGGCCGTCCTCTTTTGTTTGAACCATCCATTATTCCGAACACCAGGGTCTTTATCTTTCTG
>Ga0056128_1002075_pt1 | contig 23371 bp, 10 predicted proteins | sample WorMetLIZISLAND2_FD_71113 | JGI IMG/M metagenome (GOLD analysis project Ga0056128, IMG submission 71113) | Marine gutless worms symbiont microbial communities from Max Planck institute for Marine Microbiology, Germany - Olavius geniculatus... ... | reverse complement strand
CGCCAGCACGGCACTACCACGGCGTTTGCGGCCACCCCGGCTGGCTTCCAGCCGATCATCTACTGGTACCCAAGTCCGCCGGTGTCACCGCAGACCGCCGCGCCCTTCTACATCCAGACGACGCTGCCGACGACCGTCCTGATGAAGGGACTGCCGCCCAACATACAGATGAACGACGTGCTGACGTTTCTCGACGGTCTCGTCGAGGTACGATTCCAACTTGCTTCCTGTAGCAGTCGGTACTCGAGTGAAATTTGATAAAAAAACGGTTAAACTCTGTAATCAAATGGATGCTTGTGTTTTTTCTGTTGTTCGATTGTGATTTTTGAAGCTATCCGCCAGTTTTTACCACGCAAATATCCAATATCGGACGACCCGTTACAGCATATCACGTGTCACTCAGGTTTTGCTTGATAACATTTTTTAGCCAACAGAAAAGCATACTGCGAATTTTACTGTAATATGAAAGGCCTTCTAGAAAATCAAACAGGAAAACGGAACAACATGCAAAAACGTAACTAAATCTTAATTAACGTAAGTTAGTATATAGTAAGTTGACGGCTAGCCATGCCATCAATTACAGCAATATTAATCTAGGGGTCGTCCATAAATGACCTTACGCTTCGAGGGGGAGGGGAGTTTACATTATTGTGACGACGTGTGACGTATATGGGGGTTAAAGGAAGTGTGACACTCGTCACATCTGTGAAAAGGCACAACAGACAGCCAAATTCATGTTGCCAACTCGCCGCTTGTGTCAGGACGAGGAACATTTAGGAACACTGTGCTTAATTTCACACGATTTTATGCATTAAATAATAAACTGACAGTAGACAATTTTGATAATGGATATAATTCTATATATTAGAATTAGGATATGCTGAAACTCATCTCTGTACTCTACACTACAGGCTGCCGGGGGGGTTAGACGTTTGTGACGTCATATTTAAAGGGGGGTCCAGGGAAATGTGACGAAGTGTGACGAAGGGGGAAGGGGCAAACTTTCCCTTAAAATCGCCTGACGTCATTTACGGACGACCCCTTAGGAGTAATGTTTAAATGCGGCCTGATCTGCTGCACGGTGCAGGTGGTGCCGGACATACAGTTCGTGCAGAGCAGCGACGGCGGGCCGAGCGGAGACGCTTACGTCACGTTCGCGTCGCGCGTCGAGGCTGAACGCGTGCTGGGAGAATGCAGCCGGAAACTGATCGGCAACCGAGTCATCGACATGCAGATGATCTGACCCGTCACGTCAGTCGCCCTTCTTCAATGGCAGTTCACGTTCAATAATTGTCACTTTCCCCACTGCATACTCAGTCCTGACAAACTACGTCCGCGTTTATCCGAGTTTGTCATCGTCGAGTGCGCAAAAGTCGACACTTGGTCCAAAGACGTCGGCGGCGTCGTTGTCTGCAAATTTGCGACAGAATAGATTACGGACGGGTGCTGACTGCCCAAAAATTCAATCTTGCTTCTAAATTCTCCCAAAGTGGGGATTTTTCAGAGACAAGTTTCGGATTCTTGGAAAAAATTTTCAGACAATAAAATTTTCCAAAAACCCAGAGTTTAGGGGAGGAAAAGACATCTGCCCACCGGCCACCATGTGGTTAACTGGTTAGGAGCCTACGAAACGCTGGATGTTATATTGCTTACTGTACATAATGCTTGCACAAATTCTTCACAGTCACATCTAATAACGACCAATAACCTTCGGTTAGTCTATGGTGCTGTAACGACCTGCAAGAAAACATTATAAGCATCTTACTTTTGCTTTTTCCTGGTTTTCTGTGCATGATGAAAAATATTACCAGTATTTGCATTTCCTGCTCACTCATATAGATTCCTTTGTTAACGCCGACGCGTCCCTCGTCAGTGCACCGGTGTCGTGGGCTCAGCTTACCGGAGGGCTTTGTTTACCAGAGAGTATTGAATAAGCTGAAACTGAGCTGTTTATGTTTATTGACAGCCTAAAATACTGTGTTGCAGCTTATTCGGCTATAAAAATTAACAAAGTTTATATTAAATAAGCCTGAATAAGCTGCACGCAATACAGTCTTTCAGGCTGTCAAAAAGCGTAAACAAGGCAAAACAACTCAAGAGTTTCGGCTTATTCAGTACCCTCTGGTAAACTCAGCCTGCCGGTAAGCTGAGCCCACGACACCAGTGCAGAAAAGTATGGATCGACACCCAATAGATTTCTAGAAATTACAGCTACCTCTCGATTGTTTAAAGAACATAATTAGAGCGCCAATTTTGAATGTAATTTTAAATGTATTTTTGAATGAATTTGAATTTTGAATTGAATGTATATGTCATTTGAGTGGCATCAGTGGCCTTCTAATTAACTTTTACTATTGTGTAGCGAGTATAAATGTTGTCATGTATTTGCAGTGAATTCAGTATACATCTTCTCGATTGGTTCGTTTTTGTCATGTTAAAACTATTTCAGTAAATACGTATCATACACATTTTATTTTCCGCTGTAGTAATATGTAGTTGTTTATTGTGTAATTGGTATTCACTGCGTGCCTTATTTTGATATATTATTGATAGTAATTATGTATACATGGTGTTTTCTTGCACAGCTGCCAGAAAAGTGAACCAATCGTGACGAAAAGTTCACACAGCAAGATGACAGGCATTTTACTTAGGATTTCTAGTTAGCGACAACCGATTAATGAAACGTTTTGCTTTGATGATAAATTTAATGATCCCCGTTGTTAGCTTGTTGTGAGCAAACGTTATATAACCAATAGTACTACACAATTATTCAGACACATATAATTAGCATTCTTTATCTCAGCTGTAGTTTTGTAATGAGTGAAATTTTTATTCAAACTGATTAATTCTTCTATGAACTATGCAGAAAAACGAGGTTGTATTTACAGTACAGTACATTTCTGTTGTGTTTTCGACGTTATAATTCCAGCGGGTAGCAAATAATCAGTTCTGAGCAGCTCAAGCAAACTTTTCATTCAAATACAAAGTTTCAACCAGCATTACGCAGATTCAGAAACTGTCAATACGTCGTGAGATTCTATGCCGAGCTAATTTTGTTCTCATTGTATTATAATTACTAAACTGAATGCACTTATCAATTAGCTTTGCTATTTTATTCACATGTACGAAATCGATGTTGTGCAGAGCAGTTTGTCTCAGTTTATAATAAAAGTATTTATTTCGCTGAAATCTCTGTTGTATTCTGAAGCAACATGAAAGATAATACACAAAATAATGAAAATAACATTGTTTAGTACCAGATCACCAATACCAATGATATTCATGCTATCATCACAAGCAAGACTACTGCTACCAGTCAATTGAGGTATGTCGAGAAAAGCTTGCAAACCAAATCTTAATTATCACAAGCGTCAGAATGCCAATTATTCACCTAAGAAAAAGTGTTAGCAAAGCTTTCATGGAGGACAACGTCTATTTTTCATAAAGATTGTTAATTAATCTAACAGAGTCCAGGATAATGCACAGCCGAAAATACATCCAAAGCAAAACATCTGCAAAACAACCAATGTGTCAACATTTTAAATCAATTTTTAAGTGTTATTGCTTTTAAAAACAGTTATTACTATGCAGTAAATGTTGTAAATGCACTTGTAAACTAATAAAAAGTCTGTCCTAGACAAGAGTGAAAAGTCAGATAATGGCGGCATATCTGGCATAGCATAATCTTTCACGAATGGAGTGGGGTCAACGTGATATACAACTCTGAAATGACTGAAATGCTATCAAACTACTGGCGTCAGCATACACTGTATATGGCGATAGTCTTTACAGATCACTGTGAAGCGTGCAGCCATGTGAAATGAACACAATCACCAATGCCAGCAACTATCGCACGGTGTGCTACACGGAAACTGAAAAGCAGATCATCATTGAAAATTCGCAACAATTTACGCAGATGCACACACACACACCATTGGTCATCCAGACAGAAAAAAAACGTTTCTCGGAGCAACAGAGTTGTGAGCGAGGAACTAAAGAGTGAGGGGGATGAAGTAGCATCCCCATTCCAACACCATCCCCACTCGTTTTGTTCCCATCCCCATCCCCATCGTTATGCTGACAAAAATAATTGCCGCTAATAATCTGTACTTTACTACTCTTGGTACTGCACATTAATAACATTTTGCATCACCCCACGCTAGCAGTGTACAAAAACACAAATTATCCGCATTTCAAAACATGCCATGCGACGTACCAGTACTATTTAGTGAAATGTATTATTCCCCTGTACTTTTATTAAGCCAATTATTATTAACGCCGGTGTCACCGGCATGGTGCTGTCTGTCACGCTGTATGGTGGGAAGTTGGAACTAGGAGGTGCACACACACAGAGATGACTGCACATGACCGCCAGGTGGCGCGCTTTCATGTTAGCTGCTGCAACAGTGCCGGTCAGAGGTGTGCGAATCCCAAAATTTTTAGTTCGCGTCAGTCCCCATTACTGCGGTAATTAGGGATGATGTGTAATGAGGAGATTCCTGAAAGCCAACTAAAATCTGGGTTCGTCGAAAATAGTACATAGGCATGGACGTGAACGATTTTTGTGCAAGATTCAGGCTAGAATCAGTTTGGTCGAACGTAATATTTGACAGCAACATTTCGCCAACTTTGGAAGACTGGTAACGAAGACCGGTGCTTATGTTGGCTAAGCCGCTGTCACACATCAATCTTTGCACTGCATCGATTCATACGGCTCACTGTAGCAAATAACAGATGTCTGTGTGTACAATTATGTAAAGTAGTTGAAGATTATGAGTCTAAACTTTACATTCGCCCCCCCCCCACCCACACCTCACACGACGACTGTCCACCGCTGCATCATGTTCTTAGGGCATGTTCTTAGCGTGGCTCATTGCATTTTTCCTATAATATGTTATAATTACGGTCACACGGTTCAAGTCATTTTACATAAAATTATGGGTGGATAAAGATAATGTTCAAATGCACCCTAATATGCCATGTCCATGTTTACAGGAATAACGTTTAAATTAGCCAAATAACAGCAGAGTATAATGCCAGGCATGCAATACCATAGGGGTGTCTCGTGCTAGTAATAAATTCCAGTGCATCTTTCTCAATAATCATCACCACAATAACAACAATTCGCGGAGATCAGCCGAATCCACGATCATAACTGATGAAGTAGACACAATGTACGTACAATAGCCACAACCAAGCGAAAATGACCAACCATTGCCAGCAGACAATAATGGTTATTGTAATTTCATTTTTTTTGCAAGCTGAGAAAGAAAACGCACTGAAATAGTCTGAAATAAGTCTGCGTTGTGAGTTTAAGAACGGGTGATCAGTGACCATCACAAAAACAGCTAGAATCACCACAAAAAAGAAATAATGCAAAAACTAAGCAATGAATCCATTCCGATGACGAACAAAAACCACAAGATCGCTAAACGTATAAGTATGCAGTGAACACTGGTGATGGTGAAACCAAAGCAGCCCGAGAGTAAATCGACTGACAGTTTAACCTAGGTACATGCTGTTTTATGAAGTCAGTTGCACATAACAGCTATAAACAGAAATACAACTGAGACATAAATAGCTTCGTTTACTACATCATGTGTAAGTAATACATGTGCACTGTGTTCAGAAAAAAAACACCCACTCATGTTTTATATCTCCATGGAAAATGCTTACATTTCCACAAAATTTTCAGAAAATGTTCAGGAGGAAACTAGAATTCCACTTGTGAAGAATTAAATATTTTTACTACTGGTGACGTCATGCTGACGACATATTTCCGTGTTTGTAAGTTCTGGGGTTTACCATTGAAGACAGACATGTGATAAAATATTTGCGAGTCAGCAAGTTCATGTAGCTGCAAGTTTTTGCAAGAATGTTTTTAAACAATGGACAGACATTAAATATTGATGAAATGACATGTTTAAATTACAAAAAAATTGACACGACCGGCAGTATCAAGCCATTTGACTGATGGCAGGCAAATGGTCATCCACACAGTGACGAAGTGCGTGTGTACCTGCCAACATCAACAAAGTTGAAAATCTTGCACACAGCCATGAAGATAAACCACAGAAACAGTTAAAAAATTGTGCAATGGATTAGCATATTTTTGGGTTCAGTCAACACAATCATCAACTGATTGTGTTTTTACATTTCGTCAAATGTCCGTCTTCGGTGACAAAACCCATAATTTACAAACATGGTAATAAGATGTCAGCTTGACTTCACCGGTAACTAAGAATATTTAAGTTTTGCTCTGGTGGAATACTTGTTTTCTCCTAATCATTCTCCGAAAATTTGGTGGAAGTCTAAACATTTTTCACCGAGATAAAAAAGAAATATGAATGGGTGTTTTTTTTCTGAACACTGTGTACGTTCATTTTTCACTAACTGGCTGGAATTATGATGATAATAATAATAAATAATAATAATACATTTGTATAGCACCGTAGTGCTGTAGCTTCAGACATGAATATGAGTTACCAAACCCTCAAAAATTCACAAATATTCTTACAAGACAGATGCCCCTTCTGTTACACAGCAGTGTACATACAGTCTAGCAAAAGATTATAAATGACACTGAGACACTTTACCATACTATATAAAGCAATGGACAAAACTGCATAATGCTCTAAAACACATTATTTCATCGTATTTCAATGTACATCTCTCAGCAACCATGGCAAGCCTTAGTAAACAATTTGTATGTTAAGGTACAAAAATAGATGTTTAATAGCAGCAAACTTGCAGCTATAGAACTTAATGCACTATACCAAACATACAATTTTATTCACAAAATGTTTAACAGCTGTCAATCCAGCGTGGCATTTCAAACAAATATGCAGCTATCCTCGCACAAAAGGACAAAATTTATACCAAATGCAAATTTTATGCTAAATTCATTAACAAAAAAAACTTCAGCTGTACAGATGCCAGAAGAATAGTGAAGGTAGAACTAACTGGTTCAACATAGGCATGCATAATTTATGGACAAATATATTGCAGCCAAAAATTCAGCCACATTAAGGCGAAGATATTTACTAAAGTGGCTAAAAAACATAACACCTATTCTATAAGCTGCCAAGTATTCAGACATGCTCATGTGCACATCAGAAGCAACTATCAGCCAATGCTATCAGCATTTGCAGCACGATTGGAGCTATTTGCACAATGACTGTCAACGAATTACATTCAAAAAAACAAATTCAACAAAAATGTATATCCTTTGTACAACATACAATTTGAGGCAGTATCTGATATTTCACTTTTGACTGGTATTGCTGTTTAGAAGAGATTGAATTCTTTGTAGCAATAAAATTTAGGGATTGGACACTGGGGAATAACTCGTTATTATTAGCCGACGTTACTTAAGTAAAGGTCAAGCTTACTGTATGGTTGTCATCTGTTGTCTGTCACGGACGTATTGTGGCTAAGCCTTAGGTCTTACGAGATAAATTTTTACATCAATAATTAGCCATGTCTCTTAAACATAAGCATGCAAAATTTCAGCAACCTAGTGCAAGGGAAACATTTTCAAATTTGGGGACGAGACAAAAATCATGGACCTTGGATGAGTTTGAAGGTCGACACTTGCAAGCTGAAGAAAATCATGGGCACTTTAGTAGACACAAATATGTTAATTATGCTTTCAGCCACTATAGTTCATTACAGCTCAATTTAAGCCACAACAACATTCAAGAGCTTGAGTTTGAAATAGCTGCATCTTCAGTCACTTTAGCAAATAAGTATGAGTTTGTGCGGTTGAATCTTCAGCCACAATAGCATAAGAAATGTCAGAAATTGACAAGTGGCTGCATTTTCAGCCACTTTAGTAAATTTTCAGAGTTTGTGTGGCTGAATTTACAGCCGCATACACAGATGTTGTTAGCTAATAAACACAAATAAACTACATTCAATAACAAAAAAGTGGAAAAATGATACCAAGCTAACAGAATTTTGCAGCGCAGCTGAAAATGCACAAAGCTGCCAACAAAGCATAAAAATTAAACAACTTCAACATTTGTGCAAAAATTCAACCATACAGTACAATATCATGACAAAACAGAACACCACGAAACACAAAAATTAGTTGGTCCGTGTAGATGAATCGATAGAAAATCTAATCGACAGAAGCAGCAGCAGCAGCCATAAAGGCAATTTCACATTATTTCAACAATTTCTTGATCTCTTCCGACTCTGCACATTCTAAGTACGAGCTTCCGTCCGGCGCCTTGTCCGACTTGGAAGCACCCTTTACAAAACAGTCACATCATCATCTTTCACCAAACTTACAAAATTTTACTACTTTTGGTCAGGTCATCCATAAATGAAGTCACGTGCTGAGGGGAAAGGGGGGTTCATGATGTCGTGAGGATGCATGACGTAGGGCGAAGAGGGTGAAAGGTTTCATGACATCATGCACGTGACATCTGGGGCAAGGCCCGGCCAAGGAGTCGTGGATAATAGTGCTAGTACACTATACAGCACTCCATGGTACAGCACGCACGGTGCAAGCAATGGAAAATGATGTAGGTCCACCGCAGCCGGTGTCCTCACCCACAGCCCCTGGCACAGACGGCCGTGCCCCATCCAATGTGTCATATCATACAAAAAATTTGCTTTGTGTTTGAAACTCTTACCTAGATCTGTAGTCTACACCTCAGACTGCAAAGAGGGGGAGGTTAAAAGTTTGTGATGTCATATTTAAGGGGAGTCGAGAACAGCAAGACAAAACATGACAAATGGGCGAAGGGGAATATTTTTTCCCTAAAATTTCGTTTGTTTAATATGCCATCTTGACCGTGGACTGGTGTTATTCCAGGTCAATATGGTTATCCCTTTGGAGGTTTTTGGAGCACTAATTTTTACACAGTGAATGCTGTGTAGACTGATCCCAAATAATTCAAAGCAATAAAAAGCTAATTAACATTAGAATAAGAATATATAAATAAAATAACTAAAATGTACTGCGTACCAATAAGCTCATAAAATAACGTGTACATGTGTACATCATTTTGCAAAATAGGCAATTACTGCGGACGTGCAGATACAAACTATTCTGAGTAATGTTTGCAGCAAAATCAAAAAAAAATTGAAAGCTGCGTAAAATTAACTAAATTTTCAGTTCACAGTACACATAACTGAAATGAACCACCAACTGTGCAGCAGCGGCACGATAGCACAGTGGTGACCTGCAGCAATCCATAAGATTATCTTAGCAGATAATGGCATCAATCTATCTAGTAATATCTATATAAATACCAAAAAAATCACAGCACTTAAACCAGTAAATGTGAAAGAATTATGAAAAGTTACTAATAAAACAAAACAAGTTCATACACACCTTCTGAAGAAGTAATCGAACACAGTCTTTGTGTCCTTCATAGATTGCTGAAAGCAACGGAGTCATTCCATTGCGATCTTTTACCTAGCACAGCAAACGGAAAACACTTTGGTAACATGCACTAGTACAAACAACAAATAAAAAACAACACCTTTTATATTTGCAAACTGAGAACAATTTTGTCGTTATGTAAACAGCAGAACACTGCACATCAGACATTGTGAATTATTGTAAATTGTTAAAAAGCTTTCCAAAAACAGCAAATTAAAAAAACCAAACACTAACAATGCTGTCTTGCATCTTCACACAGTCAACTACGGTAGTTAATTCAAATTGTCATTAGCTCCAGATTTTAACACACTCAGCTGCAGTTTAATACAGAACACTACCGGTATAAGTTAATACTGACACTTACATTGACATTAGCGCCGCAATCCACTAAGTAACTAATGACATCCGTTTGACCATAGTCAGCTGCAACACACAGTGGGTAACGACCACTTGGCAAAGCCTGATTACCAACCGACTTGTTCTGGAAACAAAATAAAACAACAAAACCAGATTTAAACAAGGAAAGCTGAATACAGCACAAAACAAGCAATTTGAGCAAAGCTCACATGACGCGCGATAACAGCGGTCCTGCCACTTTGGCAATCAGAGTAGGCCTACAGCAATAAGATATTAATGCATCTTAAAAAAGTACTTAGGCCTAAATTTAAGGCCTCCATATGTATGGAAAACTCATAGAATTTAAGAGATTAAAACTTAAGATTCTTAAAATATGCATTTCATGCTAAAAATGTCATACGCAGGTTGTCCAGGTCCATCTCCAGCCACTTCAGCGCAATTCACTCTTAAAATGTGTTTCGCAGCCGGAAATCACAAAACAATTTACTAAAACCCCTATTTTGGGGGTTCATGGTCATTCAAGGCCATCGACATTGACACCAGTTAAAAGCTTGTCGCTATTGCTTGTTATGATAAGCAGCATATCTGTGCCTATCTGCAACCGTTTTCACACTATACGAGATAATTGCGGTAAAATAACCACTTTTCAGGTGAGTAGCCATCTTTCACACCCACCTGCGCCGGTCTCCTTGAATCTAGGACTTTGCTAAAATCTATGTCTAATGCTGAAAATTTCATACACAGGTTGTTTTGGTCTATCTCCAGCCATTTCGTTGCAATTCAGTGTTGAAATGTGTGTTGCATCCAAAAATTGCGAAAAATTCACTAAAAACTCATTTTTAGGGGTTTAAGGTCATTCAAGGTCATCGACGTTGATAAATCTAAAAAGCCTGTCACCAGTGCTTGTTATGACAAGCAGCATGTCTGTACCTATCTGCAACCGTTTTCACACTATACGAGCCAATAACGGCAAAATAATGTCTTTTTTGACGAGGGGAGGGGGATACTCCTCTTTGTCGCTCTCATTCAAGAACTCCCTCAGCCAGGGGCACAAAATTTTGTCACGAAAAACTAGAGACCTTGAGGCAGCCCATGGTAAAGATTTTGTGATCTCAGCTTGCATCGTTTTGACACAATACAGCAGTATGACAGATGGACGGACAGACGCCCAGGCCATGGCTAAGATGCACGAAGCATTCTGCTATAGCGCGTAAAAATGAAAGCAGTAAATATGCCAACATTCAAAATGAAGTTAAAAATACTGAAGAATCACTACCGAGTCTTAATAAGTGTTCTATGGTATTGTAAAGACTCAGATAATAGACATTTATTCCGCCACAAAAGTAGAAGAAGCAAATAACAATTAACAAACGGATAGACAAACACGAACAATATTAGTCAACTTTGAGGACTTGTGCATTATTGAAAAGAATAAGAAGAAACACAAAGCTAAGCCTAGAGAACAGGGAGACAGCAATGTCTGCTGAAATAAACTGCTAGCCCAATACTGATACTGAAGCAGAAGGGAAGGTGCACAGTGGACCAACATGTGAGTAGGACTGGATGATAGCAACGGCATTGTCAGTCAAAATAAAATAAGTAGGCAAGGCAGGAAGTTGTGATTTTCCGACAGACACAAAAAAATGTCACACAAAAGTCGAACAAAATTTTAATTTTACCTGTAAATTCCTGCAAAATTCAGTAATTTTCCAACCCAAATGGATGAAAAAATCTCTGACATGAATAAGATTTTCCAGCAATTTTCCAACAGCCCAAAATTTGGAGGCAATTACCCTGCAGCCCCCCCCCCATCTGCCACAGTGCCACTGCTAGGCAGTTCCAGACGCAGATCTTGTTTCGTGATGAAATTTGCAGATGTGGACTGTCGAGGATCCTGTTTTGTGACGAGTGTATTTTTTCCTAATAAAATTTAAAAACAGATAAAGGTGGTGTGTGTTGAGACGGTAGCACTGGTACCGGTAAATTGTAATCTGCTATATGCCTAGGCGCGTAGTGGCCTACTTTACGTATTAATGACTACAGGCAGGCCTATTCAGTGCGAACGCGGACGGACGCGGATCCAATATTTCTCTCTCTTGTTGCGGACGCGGACTGACAGCGGATCCATGGTCAAAATCTGCGGACTGACGCGGACTCAAAAATTTCAGGATCCGCACATCTCTGAAGCTGAGCCCATGACACCGGCATGACATTCAATTACCTTCTCAACAATTGACTTCACTTGGTCCATATCGCCATTTTTCAATGCCCATTCAAACTGCTGTTCTGGGTTATCACCCATGTTAACTTTTTGACTCTCAAAAATGAAATATAACGATAAAACAAGCAAAAAGCAATTACGGAAACAAACCACAAAGTACACGCCCAGAAACGACGTAACGCCTTCCAGTAACAGCAACAAGTAGTAAGCAAGAAAACAGCCAGCGTTATAAATTTCGCTTACTTATTCAAAGAACTAGATAATAGCTGTTGTTTGTTTACATTGTGATTGTGGTTATTAATGTGACAAAAATTGATTATTTCAGTGTGACAAAGTTGGAATAGTGCAATGTTTAGTACTTAGATTGAAAGAATATTTATTACTTGTTTGCATTTTGCTGTTACCCGGTTTAGATTCGAGCTATGAATCCAGAATAGTACGTATTGGGGCATATGCGTTGTTATTATCGTTCATAGTGAGGAATCATCTGGTGTTTGTGGAATAAATAAATAAAATTGGGTTAGGGTTAGTGTTAAAATATCTGCTGTCTGTCAGAGATGGCAGATTGTTGGCGTTTACAGTGTCATGCTGTAGTACAGGTGGTTAGTTTGTACACAGTTGTCACAGTACATTCACATTTAAGTTAACCTTCAGCCCTTGACTTCAAAGACCATGTTCATAAACTCGCACCGGATAAAGGCTAGGGGTAATAAGCGGATTGTGGACCTGCAGATTTGCGGATGTGGCAACGGGTAAAAGGCGGATAAAATCTGCGGATGCTAAGTGCGGATGTGTGGGTAAAAGACATATGTGCAGTTAACAGTGTTACGTACATTACCAGTCATGAAAGTTGTTTAGTTTTTCAGTTATTCTCAGTTGTTATACTACATAACGTTTCGCTCTGTAATTAACTGCTCAGTGGATGCTTTATAGGCGACAGTCGTTTGAAATCTGTTGCTGTGAATTTCTTCACAGTTCACACTCTGCATAGGCCTGGACAATAGCCCGATTCTTGATCGCAAATTTTTCTAGGCATTTACTCGGTAAACAGCGGTCTGCTTTGTCAGTTGACGACGATGACGACATGCAAGAACGCACGACAAAGCGCAACGTCGATGTAAGACGATGACGCGACAGGTGACAACGATGCGCAAAGATGATATACCACAACGTCGCCGATAACGTACGGCGACACACGACAGCATATGACAAAGAAACGTGACGTTGATGAAAAAGCGATGCATGATGCGAAGCATGATACCAGTGCATTACGACAATGTACAATGACGTCACGGGACGACGATTATTGTTTGCCAACTTACTTATTTTGCTAACTTATGATTTTAACTCGAAAGGTATGCAAAGTACGGTAATTTTATTTGTGCCAGTCACAAAGCATGGCACCCAAACATCTGTCGCCTAAGCATTCTGTGTTTTAGCATCAAAGTTAACGCACCCTTAGTGATATGGTCAGGGCAAGCTTTATACGTCACTTGTTGGTTTAGAGGAGTGGCTACGTACAATGGGTAAAAGGTGGATGTCCTCCGCATCGACACCCGTCTTTTACCTGTTGCCACATCTCGCACATTTGCACATCCGCCTTTTACCGTCATCTCCGGGTACACATAGAAAGATAAGCATTATAAAATCGCATTTTCTGTCTGTATACTGCTGCAGTTGTCATGCGGCACACTACTTTTTGTCATATATTAAAATTAATTGGTAAACACTGACTGTATACAACCGGTGACGTCATTTCTGGCCACTTGCCAAGATCAGAAATTTCTGCATAACGTAACATCATTTTTTGTTATATTTAGACATTAATTTTATACATTTGTAAAGCTTAAATCAACATATCATATATACAAGGTGGAATGTCTAATTGAGCTCTACATAAATTTCACAAGTGAGTTTGATTGTTGCCATGGACCTTTAAATTTCCATGCTGTTAACTACATATTTCACTGCAAGCTTTTTATGCGCAACAGCAGCTACTGACTGTAGCACGTCTTAGCCATCGCAATTCTGTCCATCCATTTGTCTGTCCGTCTCTCTGTCACGTGGATGATTCAGTCAAAAACGGTGCAAGCTAGGATCACCAAATCTTCACTGTTGGATGCCCGGAAGACTCTAGTTTCAGGAACTGTAAAGCTTTTCCATATGTTTGAAGGGGGTCACCCCGAACGAGGGCACTAAATGAGAGGGGGTAGGGAAAATCTGCGATATCTAGTCCATATAGCATTGCCAGAGCAAGATAGTGGCGCCCTCTGCTGAGTACAAGTAAAACACTATACATATTTAGCTGCATAGGTCATCTGGTGCCATCTGGCGACTGATTTTGTTTTACTGGGCCTTCTGTGAAAACCCTAAGGATGAGATTTACGGATGAAGTCTACCTACGACAGTGCACAACTGTTGCGCGTTCCGCTTTGCGTTAGCAGGGCTTTTCTTGTGATAGTTGGCATAGCAGCTGAAATGTTCACAGCCATGTCTGTAGACGTTTAAACACGATGTGCATATGGTGGCCCAAAGAATTTTTCTATTGTAGAGATCTTATTTAGTTTTTTTATATTTAAACTTTTAAACGTCATGTTGCAAATTTGCTGTATGCGGACAAACTGCACAATTTTTGATGGTTGATGTCTTCTTTGTGAGGGTGTGATTAGCAGTTGTGAGAATGAGAGTGAGGGTTAAGTGTTATTTTGCCTGTGGTTGTTGACGGAAAACACAGAAATTGTAGCCAAGTCATAAATGTTGTTTTAGATAGTATGCTAACTACATGACTAGTCTGTGGCCATGTTTGACCATATTGTGTTTTGTTGTGATTTGGCAGCGATTATCTCTTTAAGTTACTTCTTATCGGTGACTCCGGAGTTGGAAAATCTTGTCTTCTGCTTCGTTTTGCGGTAAATTGTGCTGAGTGTTCTCTATTTTGATAGACATGTCACACATCCTTGTATTTGGTATTCTAAATCCGAAATTCATTTATCCTTTGCTTAAGTTTAGAATGTACACGATGCACTTCATTGCACATTAAGTTGGTTTATATTGAAAAACTGCCACAAGACATTGGAATTGTTGATGATATTAAACGTTTTTCAATTTTTTTGCATAATTTATATAAACTCTTGTTAATTTTGTTTTCTTAGTTATCCAACTGCTGGAAAGTTAGGCTACTTTGTACTGTTTCTTTCATTGTTTTTAACATTTTTTGCTGATAATTTTTTTGCTCTGAGCAGAGGAATGTGATTATCTGTTGTTTAAGTATACCAGGTATCTTGTAACCGTCAGTATAAGATGTACTAATGATGCTGCAATGCTGCCTGTCACTGTTGCATATTTATTACGCTGTCAGTAAATTGCTGTTAATTTGTGACAGGATGACACTTATACAGAGAGTTACATAAGTACCATTGGTGTCGATTTTGTAAGTAACTGATTTGAATTGTAATTTATTGCATTTCTATTATTATTTCTGATATCGAGAGTTTCTCGTGTATACATGGTATCTCATAAAAAATGGCACCCTTTTTTCTTTCATAACTCAGTCAAATATTGATCAATTTACATGAAATTTTTACCAGACACAGCTGAAGAAATACTAATTCAAAATATTTTAACAAACTCTGGCTGTTAGTTGAATATTCTTTGTTGGTCATGATGTAATGCTGACGTCAGCTTGCTTGTCTCAACTGGTGCTGTCACTTGCTAACCTGCTTTGATAGTGAACTTTGTCTGGTTCACTAATGAAATGTGTTCATCGTATCGGCACTAAGCAACACGGGGCATAAGATCAGGCATCTCGCGATCCAAAAACTCAACCATCGTGCAAGCGGTGTATGCTGGTGCACTGTATTGCTGGTACATGCAAAAGTCAAGCTATTCCCACGAGCACGGGAAAGTAATTATTTCCACCGTTTTTTGTGGCTGCAATGGTAAAACATAATGATAATGATAATGTCTAATGGTGTCAACTTACAGCGGAGCTGAACAGTCTACAGTTGAATACAGTTGAATAAAATACAATAAAATGACTGAGCCTACATAAAATCATACTCCAAGTCATAAAATTTACAGAAAAAATGAGTTTTCAGTCTCCGCTTTAATGTGTCAGTGTTAGTAATGGCGCGCAGGTGCAGTGGCAGATCGTTCCACGCCTTGGAGGCCGCCACGCTGAACTTAAGGCGCGCTCTCCAAACTTCAGGCGTGTCCTTGGGACTTGTAAATCCGATCTCGTGGCTGATCGCAAGATGGTGGAACGATCTGGCAGTGCCAAAACTGGTTGAAGAAGGTTTGATATGTATACTGGAGCTTTGCTTTACCAGTGCTATTTATGGCTAAGTCAACTAACTTACACTTTTACAGTTTGTCAGCATTGAACCAGATGAAGTTCACCATCGAAGCAGGGCGGCTATTCAGCAACTGTCAGCACCAGTTGTGACAAGTCAAGTTTGTACTCACAGCACATTATGACGTCAGCATTACATTACCACTTACAATGAATGTTTAACTAATAACCATTTTTGTTGAAATATATTTAGAATTAGTATTTCTTCGGCTATATCTTGTAAAAATTTTATATAAATTGATCATCGTTTGAGTGATTTATAAGGATGCCATTTTTATGAAACACCGTTAGTGATATTTGTTTTATGCATATTTATTGATCAAAATGGTTGCTTTGTCATTAGCAGCCTTGGAGTGTGACATTCTCGTAGCAGTAGCAAATTACTTGTACAGAACATTTTTTACTGTCTCTTATGGTTCACCTGATGGTACATTCCACAGTGTTGTTTTTGAAATACAGTGTACAGAGTAATTTTGTTTCGAGTATGCTGATTGAAAAATGAGTATATATCATATAATTTTGCATGCATTATTGCTTTTGTTATGGTGTACTGCAGAAAATACGAACAATTGAACTTGATGGAAAGACAGTAAAACTCCAGATTGTAAGTACTAGAGTGTACTATGTTTTTTCCCCAGGTATTATAACTTTTTATAAGTCCATAATTTGTGCTAAGTTAGGAACTTGTAAGAATGATCATATTGTGACTTTTATTGTTTCATAACTGCACATTTGTAGTTGATTGTATGCTCAGTGCATAGTGATGTTAATTGGATCAAGGGTCAGCCATTCTGCACCAGGCTTCATTTCTGCGAGTTTCATGGCTGTGATTTGCAATGCAGATTTTGATGCAGCTTAGTAATAAATACTAGTAATAAATGGTCCTGTTGAGGCATTAATTTTTTTAAAGGTGTTAATGCACATGTTAATTGTTTTAATGCATCTGTTAAAGCATTGATTAACACACCACTGTATTGCTGATATTGTAGTGGAATACATCGACAGGGTGACTGGAATGATGACCGACGAACACGTGGCTGTGTCGCAGGACCGTGACAGTAGTGATGGAACTGCAACAAAACATTTTTTAGTAACATGAATATTATTCGATCATCAAATAACTGCAGTTCAGTGGATGTTGGAACTCGTGCTTCACAGAATTTAGTACATTTTTCATTGCATGTTAATTTATTAATGTGTTAATACTGAGCTTGTTGTTACTTGTTGTCATTTGTAACTGCTGTGGCATGCTTTATGGCCTTTGGGATGTGTGTGATGCAGTGGCATATTGTTTTGTTAGTTGTAATGTTTGATGTAGTCGCTGGATAAATTATTTGGCCTGCCACTTATGCACAGTACTGTACAAATAGAATATTTGTTGCAGCTGCAGTTGACCATCATTACATAATAGTAAATAGTAATAGCCACGACAATGTTTATGGTGCTGTCATCGTAGCAGTGAACTGCCACTGCGACTTTTCACCTGGTTCATTTGGCCAGAGCAGCACGAGCGCCAGGCGGCCGCCGACCTTTGGACCAGACCAAATGATCTGAACCTCAGATCTGCCTGTAGGCAGCTACAAGTACTACACTAACTATCGCCATTTATTACTACTCATCCCAAAAGCTGATACTCATTTTACCATCCCACAGAGGGTAGAAGGCTGTAATGTCGAAGATATTGTTCATAAGATTAAAGATTGAAGTGAGATGTTTGTATGTGCTCTGCAGTGGGACACGGCAGGTCAAGAAAGGTTTCGAACAATCACATCCAGCTACTACCGTGGCGCACACGGCATCATCATTGTCTACGATGTTACCGATCAGGTCTTCGTATCTCTTCTCTGTGCCTTGCCACCAATGCTACAGCCAGCACGTCTGTTGCATTAACTCACAGTTATTCATTACCTTTACAGAGGACTCCCTGAACATGTGAAGATAACGCCATGACTAGAGAGACTAATACGTGGGTCACCTGAAAATGCAGGACTGGAAAGGTTGAAGAAGTCATGTCAGTCGTATTCCAGTCATGCATTTTTCAGCCATGCATTTTGGTCGATCATTTTCTAGTTTTGCATTTTCAGTGCCCCTTTGATACTCGTCATTTTTATTTGGGCCATTACTTGCGTGAAATTTTACAACAGCTGGCCTGACCATTGCTGAGGTATCACATCTTACAATGAGGTCATCAGTTGTGGCTTTCTTAGCATGTTGGACCCAAGGATCAAAAGCTTGGGGGTTCAAATACGGGCTATTCCGCTATAAGGTGACAACCCTGGGCAAGTTGTTCACACACAATAGCCTGTCGGTGCGATGCCTTAGGTTGGGGGCTCTGCTGACTAATTATTATTCAATTCAGTCTAATTAACCAGCAATTTACTTATAACAATATAAGTATATGTGTGTTAGCAGGAGTCATTCAACAACGTAAAGCAATGGCTACAGGAGATTGAGCGCTATGCTAGCGAACACGTCAACCGACTGCTGGTTGGCAATAAGTGTGACCTGACGGCCAAGAAAGTCGTTGATTATGTGGTTGCTAAGGTAAACTTGTCCCAGAGTTATTGAGCTTTTTAACCATATTTTTTAGACAGACAAAAATGCTGACTTTCTGATTTGCTTGACAGGTTTACTATGATGCCATTTAATCACCTGTGCAATGTTTTCAACTTTATGTTGATGTGACTGTTCAAAATTTTAAAGATTAGCATTGTTATTAAACTGTACTAAAATTTTTAGGATTAATAGTGCGATTAATCAGATAGCGATTGTGTTTTAATTGATTAATCGTTAATTTCTGCAGCTTTGTTATTACTATTATTTTTAATTCTCAGTATTAAATTCCCAAGGACCGAGAGAAAGTTATTAATAGCTCTGGTACTGGTAGTGGTTATCCTGCGGGTTATTATTGTTGAATTTTGTGTGTCTGATTTCATTAATTGCAGCTAATTGTTTTTCGTGCAGTCCAATGGAAATGTGTCATTGTGAGTTTGGTTCACGTGTGCAGGACTACGCCGACCAACTGCAGATCCCGTTCCTGGAGACGAGTGCCAAGAGTGCAACCAACGTCGAGCAGGCGTTCGTGACGATGGCCGCCGAGATAAAGGCTCGTGTCGGCCCGGCTGCGTCGGCGTCGAGCGACGCACGGGGAGCAACAAACATCCGAATCAACACAAGCACGCCCGTCAGCCAGCAGTCGTCATTTGGCTGCTGCTGAGACGTTGCGAGAGAGCCACGTGACTGTGTGTGTGGGGTGTAATATGGGGTCGCCTCACTTTGCAAGAATTGGAATTTGCAAGGAACAGAAAATGCAAGGAAAGATAAAACTGAATTTGCAAGGAAAGGAAATTGCAAGGAACAGAATTTTTAGAGAAATGAAATTTGCAAGGAAGCCATCTACGGTCTTGCAGTTTGCAACTAAATGTTACATTTTCCCACAAATTGTACAGACGTGAATAATGCATTAAAGTTTTTAGCTTGAACTTTGAACTGTTGACATTATCAGCTAACTTATAGTGCTCAAATCATCAAAAACGCTTAATCTCAAATGTTAAAATCAAGATACAATCACTCCCACGTGATATGTTCAGGTATAGCAGGCCAGTTACTGCCGCCTGCAAAACTGTGATGGACACGCCATAGTTCGTTTAGGCTATAGGCATACGCATTCTTTGTAGAGTCCATTCCTTGCAAATTTCACCCTTCTTCCCCCCACCATTCGTTGCTAATTCCGTTCTCTGCTCATTCCTTTCCTTGCAAATTCTATTTCTTGCAAATTCACACTGATGCAAATTTCGGAGCCTTTCCTTGAATTTTCCTTTCCTTGGAATTCCCACCCCCTTTCCTTGGAATTCCATGCCTTGCAAATTCAGTGCCCCCGTAATATGGTAGGCTTTCTGCTCACAGTGTCATCTTCCTGGTATTTTGTGCACTGGTGGTGTCATTGTTTGAGACAGGCAGTAAGTTGCATTTTTTTGCGCAGCTGCGAATTTTCAACAGCAAATTTCTATCAAATTTGTACTCCCAAACAAGTGGGGGCAAAATGTTGAATTTTGTACAAAATTTCGTCACGAATATCCCCCGAGTGGAACAAGATATCGACAAGCAGAAAATTGCATCGTAAACCAAAGATGCTTTGCTAGATTGTGATATGATCTAGCATACCTTTGGCCTACTAAAAAGTTGTTGACTCAACCGATACTGATTTTCATATATGCACTGCGAGTGCAGTGTATTGAATTGAATATCACAAGCTCCATATTTTCCCACAGCAAGAAAAATTTCCACAAGCTGAAATTTGGAGGCGTTTGGGACACCACAGTGTTACTGAGTATAAGCGATATAGCAGCATGGGCCACAGTGGTTTGGTGACCGTTTTCACTGCAGACAATGGCAGTGTTATATTGACAGACAGTGTGCAGTGGTTATGCTCAGTGGCTTCTATCCCCCCCCAATCTGGAATCAAAATTGGGTGCAACTTCCCCCCAGTTTTCGGCTGAGGTTCCCCCAATTACTGACTCAAGTTTTCCCCCTCCATTTTTGGCTTCTTTCCCCTCTAGGGAGTAATTTTTGTTAAGGGTGTAGTTTGCCCAGTGAAAAATAGGGGGGGAGTTTTGATCTACAACCTTATCAAAACTCCTCCCCCCTTATTTTTTCACTGGGCGCAAGCTGCACCCACCAAGTATAGGGATATATGCCACTGGTGATGCTCTCAGTTTCTGTGGCTTCTGGACAGTGTTAGTTCTTTGTACTAGTTGCACGTATACGCGGGTGTTTGCGAAAAGGTGTAAAACACGACTGTTTCGTTTGGTATTATCATCAGTAGAATTTTTTCAGCTGTTTTCCAAGCCCATCTATGATGTCGTTTCTGTGCCATGTCTCGTTTATTTTTTGTTCTACTGGTGTCTTCTGATAACTTGTTTTCAGTTAATGCTGTATTTAACGTTAATGTTATTTGATATTTGCTATCACTTGTTGATCCATCCACCCAGATGGCAGTCATGTAATTATTTTCTTGATGCCGTTATAAATATTGATGACGCTAACAATATGTGTCAAGGAAAAATTGATAACCGGATGGGGTATGATTACCATTTGCAGTTTGCTAGTCCGAAGTCTTGATATATGGGAACAAAAACTATGCATGAAACATTGAAAAAGCACTGATGTATGATTGAAAGCCATGATTGCCTGCGCAGCACTAGTAATTGATTATATTCTTGTACTAGGAATGTTTTTGGACAGTAGTAAAATCGTCTGGTAGAAAAGCTTAACAGGCTGAGCTAAAGAGGCTAAATTACTCAAGGCTGTGTTTTCTTAGTAATTGTTTGCACGCATCTTTGTTCTTGTCAGAATTCAAATTTCACGAGGTAGTGTGACAGCAGATTTGAGGTGAGGTGGCAGCATTTGTTTCGGTCTCTTTCACAGTTTGTCACCAAGTGCAAAAGTGGAAGCCTATCGAAATTGACCATGTTTGCTGAAGTTATCAAAAAAGTAAAAGTGGCTTACTTTTTTGCAGGACATTTGATGTATTGTGGTACCGGTAGAATGCTCAGTCTTCCCATTTCACTCTGAAGACGCTGTATATCTGCTGAGAATGGATAAAATGGCCTTGGTTTACCCGTCTGTGATTTATCTGAATTATTTTATCACTGTGTGCATGCGTTGTGTATCCTTCATTGTGAGATTGTATTTGGACGTATCCCTGTGCAGAGTCAGCGGAAGGGCCCCCATACCTCCCAGCCGGAGGGGCTCACGTTTCTCAGGGGCCTCATGCTAGGTGTGGAAAATAAATTTCTAGTTTTTAAAAAATATATTCATAGTATAAAATAAATAAACATGTGGAAAGTTTACCCAAAGTGGACAAGTCAATTACTTTACATTACTGTACAGTAATCTGTGACGTATTTGCGGCCTATAAACGTCATTTTTTTTTAAAAGACAACACAAATTGTATCAGATTTTTTGCATTTCAATTTTTTCAATAGTGGGCAAATTTGCGACTTACAGTGAATACCCAAAAGCCAAAAGTGTTTCAGCTTTAGGGGCCTTTGCCCCTCTGACCAGGGGCTGTGCCCCTGGGCCCCGCTGGGGGCTCCACCCCATACCCTCTATTATAGGGGCCTAACACTTGTATTTGGGGGCCTCCAACTCTCTAACGCCGGCACTGTCTCTGTGTGCAAGTTGGCTTCAGCAATTCAGTGTAGATTCTTGTGTTAACATCTTTGATGTTATTAGGCTGCACCAGTCAACTCATGAATACTGTGAGGTAACATGTAGCCGGTTTTCTGCAATTATAGGAAAGAATGACATCGTTTTCTTCATGCTGCTGTGTAATGATAGGTATACACTGTGTCCCAAAAAAGCATCCCTACATTTTCGACTGCAACTTGAAAACTAATAATTATCAGATTTTGATAATTTTTGGTACCAATATTTCTGACACAACTTGCCATCAAAAGACCATTCAGTTTCCCATTTCACATAACGTTTGTTTCTGCACTGCCTGGGGAAAACACGATATGATTGCTTAATTAACATAATGCTTAAAAACACATTTTGTTCACATTTTTGACACTGTGGTTGACAATTCATCCAGTTGTCCATTTTTCAGCTGCCTGCAGTAAAATTATTTGAAGTGCTGGCCCACTATGTGAACACAGGCAAGGAGACACTTTCTCCACTTATTGACAGCAGTATCGATAATGTTCTGCTCCAGACCAATCCAGGCTGTACCAGTCGCTTCTTGACTTTACAAACATTCCTAAACTTCATCTGGTAGACACAGTGCTGCACGACAGTCAAGCGTTGTAATAGACCGGCTGTTGGGGCCCACAGATTAGGATAGATGGAATTTATCGACGTTTTTCATTAATTTTACACGTATTATGCTTGGTCTGCTTTACCCAGGTAGTGCAAAAGCGGACGTTGGGTGAGGTGGAAACTAAAACATTTATTTAATAGCCAGTTGTGTCCCAAATATTTCTGCCAATTATTATTAAAATCTGGTAATCTTTGTTCAAGTTACGATCAATAATGTTGGAGA
>Ga0056128_1002072_pt1 | contig 23388 bp, 16 predicted proteins | sample WorMetLIZISLAND2_FD_71113 | JGI IMG/M metagenome (GOLD analysis project Ga0056128, IMG submission 71113) | Marine gutless worms symbiont microbial communities from Max Planck institute for Marine Microbiology, Germany - Olavius geniculatus... ... | reverse complement strand
GTAAGCCCGTAACACACTACGATATTGAGTACCTTTTGACGATTTTCTCAGCTAATCATTATTATTATTAGGCACAGTTTGTTGGAGTTATTTCAAAACGTACTAGGGGTCCGGTTTTTTTGAGACACAGTGTAGTAAGTGCTCGAGTTTGGCGATCACAAGCGGTGGACTCGCGAATCCTTAAAAGTAATGTCCAGTTGATGATGACTTCGTTGAATGTGTCAGTGAAAGAGTTGCAATAGGCTAATTATTCAGCCGAAGTTTTGAAACTTGCTGCAGCTTATTGTTCGTACAGTACTATATAGGCCTAAGCATATAGCGCTGGCCTAATATAGTCAAGTGGTGACCTCGAATTATCCGAGCCTGGCCGAGGCAAGGCATCGCGTGAATCGAAATATTAACCGCAAGGAGCCAGGAGACGGGAGAACAGTATCGGTCGGCGACTGAGTTGCGGGCGTTCACTGACGTTGACTTGGTGTTGTACTAATGACGACTAAGGCACGCGGTGAATGCCAGCGGCTCAGCTGCTACTCAACGCGTGATCGTGATCAGCTTCTCCGTGCTTATACAACCGTATTTCTCAGTGACGTCAGTTTTGTCCAAGGACGTTTCGCCCCTACACTCCGCATTCTCCGTCCGTCCGTCAATTTCCTCGTCCAGGCAAGGGGCGAAACGTCCTGGGTGCGAAACGTCTGTTATTCTTAAATCATACGTTACATTAGTGACAAGCAGGCTAGTGACATGTAAGTACTGAATTACACCAGTGATGTATTTCACTCAAAGTCGGGGGATATTTACGCAAAACTGCTGGGGCTCTAAGGAGTGAAGACTGCAATTAGTTTCCCAGTCAGCAACCCAGCCCACGATACACGGCCTAACAGACGGACGCACTGACAACTCACGGCGGCAATACCGCGCTTCATCGCACAAGTCGATTACCATCTCCAACCTGAGTAGGCCCATGAGATTTATCACGACAAAGCTGGCAAGGAACCACGCAGCCTTTGAGCAAGGGAGAGGGAGCAATGCACTGAATATTGCATCACGCATCATTATACTAAATTTTGATGCATCACTAATGGTCACTTTTTTGAAAACATAGAGAGTTATGTATAACGATATGACAGGTGCAAATTTACCGCTAATTGCACTGGTGATAAATTATGCGATGTGCTCCTGTAGTTACGAAGATGAAACTAGCTTGGATGTCATGCCATCGAAAACATCAAATGAAACTAAGAACGAGCAGATATTGTAATTGCAGACACGCATCAAGCATAAAGATGGAATTGCCATTCATGGTTGATAAAAGAAACATTCTTGCTTTACAGCTGAAGAATTTACTCATCCGATGCGTGACGATGATATACTAGCAGTCGGATGATGATATACTAGCACGCAAATTCATCTGATAACTTATCTAGAATTTCCATCTACAGAAATTAACTGTTTAAAATATGTACAACGCATTCTCTCAGCACAAAAAAGTTACTACAAACAAACACAGAGACTATGCAGAACCGCATGCAATAATGTACACGCACATACACAATACAACATTGCGCCAAGGGCGGAGCTTATCAGAATAATAGAAATCTTTGTCATGTTGTGAGGTGCGTCAAAACATCATACACCAAGACGTAACTCTGTGCGCCATTGTAGTTTATACCAACTGCGTCGTGCCAGGGTATCTGTCCCCACTAAATTTCAAGCTGACTGGAAATGTTTATGCCGAAAATGCCACATTTGGAGCTGAAGCCCTTATTTGGAAAAAACTGAAATTTTGAGTAACTACGACCTCCACTGCAAGTTTCCGACAGTGGAGATCTGTCGGAAATTAACAGCTGCCTGCCAGAAAGTTGCAATTTCCTGCCCTGCCGACTTTTTAAACCTATGACGCCGCCGGTTTGTCTGATGTTATGCATCTATGCGGTAAACATTCACGCAACTAGAAGGATATCCATGGACTGACAGCTGCACACGCCATGTACAAATGTATACATGTATATGATTTCATTAGAGAGAAATTGTCTCAGATGAGCAGAGTGCAGTTACTAGAACAGAAGGGTGCCGACACCGCCGCCATCCGCCTGCTCTTTGACAAAGATCTCAAAGTACTGGTAGATGATTGTCACCGCTAGCAAAATGCCGGTTCCACTTCCAATAGCGCCTAGCACAAGCAACACACCAACGTACACGGTGTTTCATAAAACATGCATCCCTTTTTGTTTCTTTCATAATTTACCAAAATAATGATCAATTTACACCAACTTTTTACCAGCTGTACCAGTAAGAATACTAATTCAAAATATTTCAACAATATGTGGCTGTTGATTAAATATCCTTCGCTAATCGCAACGTAACGCTGATGTCATAATAGCTGCATTTTGGATGCTTAACACGATCATTTTTGTTCACAAATAAGTATATTAAAAATACGCTAATTAGATACTCTATGCCGAAGCACAAAAAGCAAATTTACTACTATATTGCCTCAATATAACAAAACAAAACTCTTTCAAATTTTTCGTCTGCCATACCGTCAGCAGAAATTAAAACTATTAGAAAAAGTATTAAAACTGTTAAAAGTATTATTATCATTAGCATGTTTATAATACATTTATCTAGGCCATCCAAAATGCAGCTAATGTGTCGTGAGTACAAGTTTGCTTGTCTCAACTGGTGTGCCAGTTGCTACTCTGCTCTGATGATGAACTTAATCTGGTTTGCTGATGACAAATTCTCAAGTCTTACAGTTGCAGCTACAAAAAACGTGCAAATCGATCGCATTTACGCGTCTGTGGGGATAGTTTGTGGGGCATATTCAAGCAAGACAGTGCACCAGCACACAAAGCTTGCAAGGTGGTTGAGTTTCTGGCGTGAGAGACATCTGACTTCATGTTGCTTAGTGGTGACACAACGAATATTTTTTCATCAGGGAACCAGAATAAATTCACCATCGAAGCAGGGTAGCAACTGACGGCACTAGTTGAGACAAGCAAGCTTGTACTCATGACACACTATGACGTCAGCATTACGTCACGACCAGCAAAGAATATTTAATCAACAGCCACATTTGAAAAAATATATTTTAAATTAATATTTCTTCAGCTACAACTGGCAAAAATTTTGTGTAAATTGATCATCATGAAATATGACAGAAAAAAAGGGGTCCATTTTTTTACGAAAGACCGTGTATATTATATACCGATCTGTGATTTAAATTGGTTTAAAAGGTACACCATTTTCATGGGAAATCCATCTCAAAACTACAGACCTGCCATACGGGATCATACAGTGTTACCTGCCACCTGAACACAGGTGGAGGCTCCCTCCTCAACCCCAGGCCAGCACTCAAGTTACATACCCTGGACGGGTGGAAGGCTGAGTTGACCATGGTGGTTGGTTATATACCGAGATGTTTTACCCGTCTGCAGACAGTCACCCATCGAGGTAGGAAACACCAAACACTTGATAATGACCCGACTAGGAATCAAACCAATGATATTGTGATCGCAAGTCCAATGTCCTACAGTTACACTGCCAAGCCAAGATTCTGCTGTACTAACTGGCTAGTTATCTGCAGTAAACTTGTGAGAATCAATAGAGCAAAACATTCACCAGATGGCCTTAACATCCTCTACTAACAGCATGATTGCACTCATTATTACAGCTGGTGGAGATTAATTCTTTAAATAAGTAACTTCACAAAAATTATCATTTTGTTATTTATTGTTGATTTTGATTAAAAGCTAACAGCGGTGAATGCCAAAAAATGCACTTTCTTGTTTGGCGAATTTTTCGGTTAACGATCTATAAATTTGTTAACGATTAATCTTATTTGATGAAGAAACTAAAGTAACAGTTAACAGGCCTTTTTAAGGCCAGTCACTTTTGATCACTGACAGAGAGCCAGACACAACAACAACATCACAACAATGATGACAACAACAACAACCGCATACCAAGGAAGTCTGCGAGGACTGATAGCGCGCCGATGCAGAGACCACCGAACGCTGCGGCGGTGGGAATGTAGCGGTTGAGTTCATGAATCATGGACTGCTCGCGATGTCCACGCATTATCATCTGCTGCTCTTTCAGCTGCTTTGCTACCTACAACATTTCATGCACATACACAGTGAATTCATAAAACCTTCAGCAGAAAACACTGCAACTTTCAAGACTGTTATTATTGCTCTCGTGATGAGCTCATCAGGCACTGCTTATATGGATGGCAGATGCCCCAAAGACTGCAAAGAGATGAGGAATTCCACCAAGTTCTCAGAGTCCCGGAACACATTTGTGATGTCAGTCAAGTTACCAAAGCAACGCTGGCGAATGCATTCCATTGCAAATTTCGGACAAAACAGAAATAAATGTTCTGCAATCTCCTCCTCAGTGTCAAAGTGTGAACAGACTACAGATGCGATCGGCCCAACTATTGTTTCACAGAAATACCGTACAACTTAAGACTAAAAAACAAGTGATATCTTGCTATGTGATTTATCAACTGCATTCAGATCAGTCACCCAATTCCAATGGCCACATTAAACACTACAATACCTATATTACATAAAAATAGTATATATATATATCAAACTAATCATACCTCACACTGACCGAACTGTAAAAAGTATAAAATGTGCAGCAACTACAATGCAGCTAACCTCGCTTTTCTTAACCTCCTTGTGAGCATGAAAGATCAGCCATTCTTTAAAAAATGTGAAATGAAAAAATAAAATATTTAAATGGAGGGCAGATCCGTTATACATCGTCACAGCAATACGTACATCCTTTGCGCTGGATCCAGACACATCGATCCAAGTCTTGGAGAAGAAGGCACAAGAGCCGAGCATAAAGATGATGTAGAGAACAGCATGGATTGGATCCTCAAGCACGTGCTGAAACGTCTCCGGTGGCGACAGATAGTAACACAGACCACCGATGGGATATGACCTAGCTGGGCCCCCACCTCCGACATCCTACACCATTTCACACATTCACTCGAATTTCACTTAGTATTATGACATAATTCTTTTGAAGTTGCAGCTTGGTAGTTTCTAATATTAATTAGAAATACGTTCTGTGGAACGAGGTATCTGTCCCATTGCCACGCTATATAGCCTAGCAGCTGCGTTTCGGTGTTTGACACTCTTGTGAGCCTGCAGCCAATTTTGTCTTTGAATAAAAACGGTTGGTTACCATGACAACAGGAGTCTTCAGCGGAAAAATTTACATGACACCACTGCATAGCCAGGGCCCGAAAATAGGGGGCAGGTGAAAACAATTATCTTTCACGGGTGCCAAGTTATAGTCAATTTTGTCCCAAAAATAATTCGTTGCCATGGCAACAGGGGTCGGCAGGGGAAAAATATTAACGACATCATCGAACAACCCGGACCCGAAAATTGGGGAGTAGGTGCAAACAGCGCACAATTATCTTTTACGGGGACCAAGTTATACAGCTTTGAAATCTCCATTGGCTGTAATGCAAAATTTTGCAACTTTTGAACGGTTGCTATGGCAACAGGGGTTGCTAAGGGGTAAATTTAAATAACACCGTTAGATTGCCTGACCCCAAAAATAGGGGGTAGGTAAACACAGTGCACAATTATCTTTTACGGGGACCGAGTTATACCGCTATGAAGTCTCCATAGGCTGTAATGCAATTTTGTAAAAAAATTGGGGTAAAATAAGAGATTGGGGGAAGGAGTTATCAAATTTTTATCCCAAACAAACTCGATCTTACTTTTCGAGCCCCGAATCACTGTGCAAAATTTCACCAGAATCGAATCAAAATTGTGGCTGTAGGAGTGCTTACAGACAGACTGACACACAGATGCAAGTGATTTTATAATCTGTCCCTTGCTATGCTATAGCAATGGGAGAGATAATAAATAATCCTCCACAGTTAACCTCGACTGCTTTGTGGACCAGGTAGGACAAGATCCGACAATTTTCCAAATGAACACCGAAAATTTCCAACAGAATTTCGACAAACAGTTGCAAATTTCTGACAGGGGATTAAGTGTGATCAAAATTCTAATTTTGCCCCAATTTTCAATGCTAAATTTTGCATTTTTGCACAAAAAATCTACTTTCCGCCAAGAAAAAGATTTCTTCACAATTTTCTGACAGCCAAAAATTTAGGGTAAAAAATTGCTCACCCCCCATACCGCTCTGCCACAATGCCATTGATTAAGCTGTTCTACACATAAAGATCAGTTTCAAACAATGAACCAACATACCCAACACAAACCTACACCCAGAAATCCAAAAAAACTGGACTAAAAGTTCAAAGTTGGTTAAAACTGATGACAAAGTTTAACATAATCATCACTAAATTTTACAATTAACCAAAGCAGCAAGACAAGAATGACTCACCGCCCAAACGCCGAGTAGGTTAATCAGTATGTTTCCACTGAATTTGGCTGCTAACATCTAAAACGGACAGCAATACTGGATGTAAGCAAACAACACATGACAGTTAATGTACATTTTTAAAATTTCAGTAAATTAACCCAGAATAATTACCGAATTCAAGATAAGATAAGACATTTTAAATTGTGCACCTAAAACTTCATACAAACAATGCCTCTTAACATAAACAAGCAAAAATTTTAAACCTTCAGCTCCAATCTGACTCTAATATTACTGCAAACAATAAGCCAACAGCAATAAACAAGGCTAAGTAAGTAACTATAGACAATCCAATTCAGCAGCGATACTTGACAAGAAAAATCATATAACACGTTTGTTGATAAAAGTGAAAATACAATGCGGAATACTGCACAGCCAGAACTGAGCTATAAGCCATTCACCTGTGAAATGACGTAAAGGTTGGACACAAGAGCGCTCTGAAGAATGATGGGGATATTGGACGTGTAGAACAGCTTGATTGGGTAGCTGCTGTACTGGCCGCGGTAACGAGCTGACTTGATGGGCAGATCCACTCGGAAACCCTACAAAAGGTAAAGGTAAAGTCCACGTACTTGCTATAGCACTTCTTACATGCTTCTTCAAGACCAGAAGCGCTTTACAATCTTGGAAGTGGCAGCTGATTGGCATGAGCTAATGATACTGCAGCATAATATGCGGCCATCCATTGCCCGCGTGAACGAACAATTGGACCCGCGGTTTGCTGCAAGCAGACATACCACCGCCCCAATCAGCCACACTAGGCCTTCACCCCATAGCCCGTAAGCTACTACTCATTTCCCGCCCATTGGTGTCTGACGCCATTGTAACTATCGCTGCCCATCGCTGCCTATCTAGGGCAGCGTGGCTTAACTCCTGCAGGGTTGCCCCACACCACTGCTCAATGTCATCTGACCATTCTCGGCGAGGCCATCCTCTTTTGTTTGAACCATGCATCATTCCGAAGATCGCCCAAGCCAATTATGACATCAACACTTTATAATCAAATTTGTCCCGGAAAATCACAGACAGCTAGTGGTTCACAAATGCAGACAGAATCTGTATGCAGGATTCCAAACAGAACAAAAGAAGTCACAACTACTGTGCAGATGCAGACAATTGACTGAACTAGTTTCAACAGTCACCATCATCCACTTGAAGAAAAGCCATCAATGCATACTGAAGATAGTGCTTGATGAAAACCACAAAAAGCATAACTTTTTGAAATCGGTCAACATATGGAGAATATATCATCATCATCATTTCTGGCAAGCACCACTAAGAGTGCGTAGCGCCGAACGTAGACATCAATCTCCAGAGTGGACGGTCTGAGCCAAGTCAACTATGCCCTTAAATCAAATTGACATCAAATCACTTTCTTCCTGGTCACGTATAAACCCGAAAATTTCATCAAAATCTGCATGTAACTGTTGAATCTTGTGTGCATAGTTAATATATGGACAAAAATTAGTTGGCATTTTTATGGCTCACAGTTTAGTTTGGTGAAAACAATCTACACATACCACAGATATGCTGGAAACATCACATACACATAGGCACACAGCAACAAATTGACATATTAATGACAGAAAAATGCCACTGTAGAAAAAAGAGAAATGCATAAACTGGAATTTTTTTGCTAGAACCACTGCACAAGCTGCTAGTGGACAGTATACAAAATCAGCCATTAGTACCTACAACACTGCAATCCAAACCAGAACAAAATCCTAGCTGACATCCGCATCAACGTGTTACATGAGTGGAAGGTGGAAACTTGTATAACCTGGAAGTAAATGACGATGGCAAAGACGAGGACAGTAGCAAGCAGATTCATCAGGTTCGGCAGATTTTGGCGATAAAAAGCCTCGCGCAGGCCGCGGACTTTATCCTGACGAGTGGCCAGCAGATGAAACAACGCAATCACTGCACCCTCAAACTCCGTTCCTGAATACAACAACAGACCTTGCATCTTACTGCCTGCCTTGAGAACAGTCAAGCATAAACCACAACTAGAAGCCACCGGCATTCTCAAACCTCCACCTGGCGCAACCGATCTGCAGTTCACGCTCAATCAGATAATGGATGAAATATCAACAAAATGATGCAAACTGGCATCAAATCACGTTCTTCCTGGTCATGTATAAACCCGAAAAATGTCATCAAAATTTGCATGTAACTGTTGAATCTTGTGTGCAAACTGAGAGACAAAAAACATAGCATTGTTGGAGATGGTGGTGATTACTTTCCAGTTGGTTTATAACTGAGACATATCTAAAGTTGAAACATTCATACATAAAAAACAGAATGATTATTGAATACACTGAATACTTCACCTCTGAGAAACATTCAACACCTAAGCTCGTTTCAAGTCCAAGTAAAGGCAGGAGCCAAACTGGACTAAGCACAAAAAATGTTAGTCTCTTGATCAGCATATTCAACATTCATTCCGTTTTTGCGTATAAATGTTTCAACCTTAAATATATCTCAGTTGGGCCTATATTTGAAAGCTTCTGTTTTGCCTTATACACACATAATATTATTCTGAGTGGATGCCTGTATGATGATGCCAACACAGCTATAGAAAAGTTATGAGTTACTGGACCAGTTGCAATTTATACAAAATACTCTTGTCACACTTTGCGCAAGAGTGAAACTGTCACCGCTGTAACAATAACAAAAGCAAAAACATACACTGCGCGACAACTATGTTGCAAATCAATGCTTATCAGCATGACACGTGCATGTGACTAGTTGTAACGTACCACGACCCGTGTTGACCGTCGTCGGGCTGAATGCCTTCCAGACAATTGTCTCGCAGATGTTGGTGGCAATAAACAGTGAAATTCCCGAGCCGAGTCCGTAGCCTTTCTGCAGCAGCTCATCAAGCAGTAGAACAATAAGACCGGCAACAAATAGTTGGATGATGATGAGAAGACAGACACCGGCTCCGATCTCCGATGGCAATCCATACATTCCCGTCATCACATAGACAATAGCTTGGCCGACAGTGATCACCATACCAAACACTGCCAACACAAGATACCCGCCACCAGATACAGAACAGCGAGAGGTGTAAAAAATAACAATTAAATTACATGATTAATGAATTTAAAATATTAGTAGTTATAGCAGTGGCTAATATTACAGATGAAAATGTTGATTAATGACATATTAATTTCTAAGTTACACCAGTAAAAACATTAGACTGACAGGCATCCAAACTCATCTGAGAAGGCACTATGAACAGAGCAGTGTCAGTGATACAATAAAACAGATATGAGAGATTGTTCCAAATAGCAGGTCTACCAAAATAAAAGCTGTGCTCTTGAAACTTAGCTGATTCACTTGGCTTATGCTTGCCACCATTTGTCAAAGCACATCAAGAGTAAACTACAAACTGTCACTATATCTAATGGTGCTATTTGTTGTGCAGTAGGCCTATACCTACACTAGCAGGCAGGTAGATACTACTAAAAAATGAAAAATTACAATAAATTCGAGACATTTGTGACATGTATCTGCGTTCCATTTCTCACTGTGGGCACTGATGGAATTAAATGTTTGATCACACCTGTCTCCTCACATGCATCACTTTATCTATTGGGTACCAACACCAATCGTACTGTACATTCTAGAACTTGATGAAGCACCACAACAACTGATGCATCCAATACACTTAACTGAGATCGAATGCCACAATGCAATTCCACTCTTTTTTGTAAGCCCACATGATGACATAAAAATGCTGCATGCACAGAATACAACCAAAAATTTGAGAAAAACATGCAACTATTGTGCCTTGAAAGTTAGTACCAATACAGAAAAACCCATACATTTCTGGGCACCATTGAAGAGTGCACGGTCTTTAGGTGTATCACCAACTTCAATGATTTTGGCACCGGCAAGCAACTGCATGATGAGACCAGATGTGACGATCGGAGAAATGCCAAGCTCCATCAATGTTCCTTTCACAAACATGTCAAGAGTTTATCATCAACAACAGTAATAAACAGTACACAATCAAATACCATCTACTTGATACTTCAATACAAGATGATATTTTAATGAGTTCCTATTACTGAAAAATTATAATTTACGAAGACTACAAGTTTGTTTCAAACATTCACAGCACATTCCATTTGCACATAATCAAAAACAATTGTTGGAACAAAACACGTAAAGTTGTTTGTTAACAGCAGGCAACTGCACTCAGCAACAAAATGATGACCCAACAATATTATTGGTACACTATAATACTGCAACTTGGTAGAAATTATGTTGACCCCCAGAAAAGCATTTCAGTTAATAATGTACCAAGCAGTAGCACACACAATTTTCTTTCTTACTGATTAGTTTCAACATTATACAAACTAGCAAAGTACCACCCTATAGGTGGAAGTTTTCATGTCAATCACCAGATGGTGCCACAAAGACGTACACACTGTGATACAAATGGCCAGCTGGCGGGCAACTCAACCCCCCCTCTGGCTGCCCGTAGGAGAATGTGGAGGGGCAAGGTGGGATGCACGTACCTAAGGCTCAAGGACTTAAATGCCGTGGTCAGAGTCCATGAACGTGCAACACAGAAGGTGTCAAGGGGTATAACAGACAGACAGACAAACTAACAGACAAACTTCTAGCGCATTATAGTAAGTATGTGCTGCATTCAGCTTGTATAGTTTCCAACAAATGGACAATAAGCAGTCAGAAACCATGACATTTTCACATCCAATAAAGGGCTTCTCATCAAAATAATGCCAGAAAACTGAGTGTTAACAACTAGATAATAAGACTACTAAATGATGAAAAGTTGTTATGATGCTATAGTTAGCCGCTGGTTTAACTACTCACAGACATATGGAAAGACACAGAGACAGTCTGCTACAGCATGTGCAACTACTATATCAAACTGCATATTAAACTCAGATGGACAAACCTCGATTCGATGCCAAAATAACTCGCATCCAATAGAATGGGTCAGCAGAGTCTGACGACATTATGCCAAAGAGTGGAATCTGTTGAACAAGGCAAATATGTAAGTCATGAGCACAATGCAATGAAGGTAAACAAAATGCTATACACCAAACCATAAAACAAATATCACACATGACATTCACTGACTCAAATTAACTATCTAGTGATTTAACTGACAACAGTCACAACACCCAGTAAACCTTATTTCTCACTAATAATACATCAGGTTGGACGAGGCCCCAAAAGATTATGACAAATTATTCTAATGATATTCTGACAACAAATAAGATGTCAAATATTAAAATTTTAAAAGTTGATAAAAGCCACTGCAAAAACATTTACCTGACAGCAGACAAGAAATATGAATAATGTAATCGCTGTCCATAATACTTTCTCACGAAACTGAATCTACAGAAACACATCAATGCCAATAGTTAAAGCAACCGATATAAAACAATAATGAAAAATAACACAATGTACTAGGGTTGCAAAAAAGGTTGAAAAAAAAACCTTTAAAAGCTCAGCTGAATGGATGTTTTGGGTTTCATTCCAGGTTTAAGTGTTATTGATTTTTTTGTGTTTTGCCATTTTTGTGGGATTTTTAAAATAAAATTAAACCAGTTTTTGTAAAAAAAACCCAGCTCGATGAGGTTTGGCATTTCTATTGGTTTTCAGTTATTAGACTGAGCACTGTTTAAAACCTTAGCTGAAAAGTCTGTTGTTTGTTTCATACTGAGTTTCAGTTTGCTCCAACAGCACAAAATGTACCAATAGTTGCAAATTTAAAGTTTAAATGTTTAAAAAAACTTAGCCATTATAACACATTTCATTAGTGATAGAGAAGAACTAAAATTAGACTAAGTTTGGGGTGGATTTCATGGGTGGGATTACACCAAAAGATGGGTTTTGGGGTATATGCTTAAACTGTCTTAACCCAACCCTGTACTGTAATCTAGTAATAGTAACAGCAGCACATTGACAGTCAGTGTGATGCGGGTAATATCACGTTTTGTAATTTTTGCTGTTTTCAATGTGCAGGTCCTTAAATGTTGCCATTAACAAGTGTATAAACGTATGTTTTGTACATTTATTTCTGACACAACTACTGACAAACCTTTCTTTCAGGCTTTTGAATCTCAGGCAGAACCGCACAGAATGGCTTTACAAACTCCAAAAACTTTACTGAAATACAAACAGTCAACATTACAGTAAAGCTGTAAAATAGTAGGCAATATAGGTCACTAGCACTCTTCTAAAAAGATTCATATTATTTGTCATATAATTATAAGATCTTCAATCATAATAATTAAATAATACAACTTCTGCAGACTAATGGCAATGCTAAAACTATGCATGCGAGACGAGTAAGGTGGGCAAGGCTGATGATGGCTATACTGCTGCCTTTGCGGTGAGTGCAGTGGCCAAGACGACAAGAACAGTTAGCTAATTGCAGATCAGGGCACATCAATTTTGTGCATCTCCTTTGCCTGGGTTTGTGAACCACCCTGATAGTCCCTGTGACCGTCACTGTAAGTAAACAAATTCTGTTTTGGATTTACTTTAATCCCATATTCTGCCAGAAAGGCCTTCCACAACACTGGCTGTCTGTCCACTGTACACTTTGCTACTGACTCAACCTTGCCTGCATAGTTTGGCATGACCCTAGACCAATATAACCAGAACTGCCAGGACGGCTGCTAGTGGTTACAACAAAGCTAGCAATAGTGATGCCAAGTCACTGGAATTCTGCCTGGATGATTAATCACCCGACAGTGCACTAATAAAGAACGGAAAATCTTTGAACTTGTTAGACAACTGCCAAAAGGCACTCCAGTGCATGACCCACTCCACGCAACTGTGGAATTGCTCGCTAGCACTAGACCAGATTACGGCTTAGATTGAGAAGAAAGCCTGGAAGACCATGAAGCAGTATGTGAGGTCCTCAAAGTGACACATGTAACTACTCAGAAGACCTGGACAGCAGCTGATGATGGTGAAGGGTGAAGAGTGCAACAAACCACCGATCTCTACGCGTTCTGATGACGACTACGATGAACTGACAACATTTCGATTAGAAATAGCCAATCATGTTAGCTACATGAACATTTTATAATGTCACATTTACAGTTTAAAACTAAATTGCCAAAAAACACCTGGAAAACCACAGTGGATAACTAAGCACGCCATAAAATATATATTATGGAGTGACTAGCGACCCAGCAGCCGTGTCTGTAGCCTCTGTCAGCTATTGTTAGCCATGCAGCATACATGCAAATATTCACAGACTCAACTCGTAACACTGTCTAAAGCAATAAATAACATCATAAACAAAATCAAATGCTAAGCATTAAATTGCCTAAGCCTACAAATTACTGATAGTAGTAGAAACTGGAACTTTCATACCCAAGTTTTCATGCCCAGGATTAAACAAAAGCTCCACCTATGGAACTTTTGTTCCTGCGCCAGGAACAAAAGTTCCATAGGTGGAGCTTTTGTATGGAATTTTCGCTCCTTCATACTTTCATTCCTAAGGGACCAAACGTTTTACCTACAGACCTTTCGTTCCAGAGAATTTTCACTTCTGATAACTAGTTCTCAGCAGCCCTGCCAAGACTCATGCATCTTGGCAAGTCTCACACATTTTCAGTTTACTCACGCTTTTCCGTCGGCTGAAGTTTTATTTTATGCATCTCATTTTCCTGTCCGTTATGCATGATTTTGTACACTGGTGACTAGGGCTGTTCACGAAATACCGGGGTAATGGTTTAAAAAATTTTTTTGGTCAGATTTAAATGCATAGTGGCTAATTCTTTTCCATCAGTTCTGGCTAGAATATATTCCATGAAAAATATGGGGAAATTATAACAATGTTTAGAGGTTGCTCAAGCGTCTCAAAATTTTGAATATATACCGCATGTATCTTTTCCATGTACAGGTTGTTTTAACACGATTGCCAAAATGAAAAAGTAAGACAGTGAAGTGGAATGAACAGCAAAATTATTTACTTACTTAGTTCTGTCACTTATCTATCCTGGACACAAGTTTTTTTATCTATGTTTGCAGTTACTAATGAAAATAGCAGACTACTAGGGCTGCCACGGGTACCCGTACCCAGGTATTAAACTACCCGGTAATTTGTCACTACCCGATGGGTACCCAAATAAAAGAATATTTAATTTAATATGTTTCAAGTAATATTAAATACTTAATTTAGTTAAACTTGCATTATTTTGTAACATTATCTGGAATAATTTTTTTGTTCTGTTTGACTTTTTAAGTTTGGATCGGTGTCCCATCTCTAAAGATTTGACAACTCGTGCCGTGGGCACCTGCTCATGGGCCAAATTTGGAAAAGTTTAGTTAGGCAGGCTACGAAGGTTTCTGGCCTCGACATATTTCCACAATCTATACATCAGTGAAACGTACATCCTTTACTGACTCATATGAGTCTGCTGTAGATATGGTGGAAATGTGAAATTAATAGCAGCGTAGCTGAACTGATTTTTCTAGCCTAATTATCTGCACTTCAAATTGCTGAACTGCTTTCAGTAAATTCTGATTCTTTCGACTCACTTCGGCGAACTGATGATAGTAATTTTGGTCACCAATCTTTCAGTTTGCCGAACTGACCGTAGCACTGAGCAAAAAATAATAATGTGTGAGACAAAACTTAGGCAAGCGGAAAAGCGTGAGTTGACTGAGAATGCGTGAGACTCACGCGAGAGCGTGAGACTTGGCAGGGGTGCGTAATTGACAATAATTAACTAACTACCCCCTTCGTCTGTTATGTCAAATAAGTACAAATGAAAAGCTGAAAATCTACAACAACCACCCCCTTCGAGAGGGTGGGGTAGAGGGTAAGCTACCCCGGACCCCGCGACGTTTGGGGGCCCCGCCGTCGGCCAGAAATAAAAAGTACGCCAGAATGTACCATTTTGAAAAGAAAAATTTTAAAAAATTTCTTCCCAGAGGGCCCCGTGAAAATGTTTAGGGGCCCCAAGAGAATCTGCCACGACAGCAAGTTGCATCAGTGGCATATGTAAACTTTTTTCACTATAAATCTGTATATCGCAAACCAAATCTGGACTTACTTCCCATCTTTATAAAATGACGTTATTTCTCGCCAAAAAGACTAAATGAGACAAGAGTATAACCAAATACTATTCAAAATATCAGCATTTTAACTACAATTTACACTCAACTACACTCCTCTTCCACCAGTGAAACATACCCGAAAAGACATAGCGTTAGTGCGTAAATAAGTAACACTTTCTAGCGTTTGGCATTTTCCTGCTGAGTGTGGAGTATCGTTCGTGGTTTCCAATCCACTTTAGGCCTATTTAATTACATCCAACGCACGTTTTCACAACTTTAAGAAAGTACGTAGTAAACGCAATAAAACAAAAAAGTAAACAGCCAAAACGCAAGGACAGAACATAAAGCAGTCACTGCGTCAGCTGCGTCCGTTGCGCGCATGCAAAATTTGGCGTGATTTCGGACTTCGGACAACTTGAACTTTGATCGACCGCGAATCTACGTAACGAATGGAAATATCCAAAATCGGAAAACTCCTCCTGCGTACGGGATAAACCGTCAACTTTGGTCCAGCATTTGTCTAACAACAACAGCTTTATTTTTTGGATTTAGTACAAATTAACTCAAATCTACTTTTTTCCGAAGTCCATAAAATTTCGGCCCTTAATTACTGCTGACTCGTCGAATTCTTACACGCGCTAGGCCTATAGAAAATGACCAAAACATGCATGCTAGCTTTACTGCTCACATCTAGGCCCGTCGAGAGGAGGAGGGGCAATGGGCCGGTAATTACTAATTAGTTACCTGAAAGGCCCCAATTAACGTTTGGGGGCCTGCCGTCGCTCAAAAAATAAAGTACATCAGAATGCACTATTTAAAATCCCCAGGGGCCCCGCGAGAATGAACCCCGGGTCTCGCTGTGGCCAAGGCGGCGATTTTCACTAAGCATTGGGAGACGGACTAATTTTTGCATGGAAATGTTTAGAAAGTCCCCCAAAGTACAGAGTTAGAAGTTCATGTACAGGTACATGTAAAACACACAAAATTTACAATGAAATTAACGCGTTTGACTATTACTTGAGCACACTGAACTTGAAGATTTCAAGTTAGGGGGCGTGAAGTAACGGGGTCTGGAAAACAGTGGGGTCCAGGGACAAAAAAGCCCTGGAAAAGGGTCTGGAGGACGTTGTGCCCTAGAAGCTGAAGTTTTTTGTGTAGGCCTATAATTGCACGCATTTTTGCATTGGCGTCGCTATAGGAAATTTTTCCTGAAGAAACAAATCCAGAGAGTTCCTTCCTTTCCTTCCCTTTTCTTCCTTTTTCTCCTCCTTTCCTTCTTTTTTTCTTTTTTGCCTTTCCTCTCATTTCTTCCATCCTTACCTCCCTATATATTTAGCTCTTTTCCTTTTCCTTTTACCTTTTCCCTCTTTTCCGTGGCTTTAGAAGAACTCCAAATTCTACTTATATGGACAGGGGGAGTGTTGTGGGCTTCCCAGTGGGTTCTGGGGCAGAACCCCAGCCAAAATCAAATTTCGTGCATTAGGGCCTATGGTCTTAAAACGATATCTTGTGCAACAATTTAACTATTTTCCTGAGAATTCAACTGACCACATTTAGTGCAGTTTAAACAATAGGCCTAAAAACAAACAAAGGTAACGCCACAAATTCAAAAGTAGGGCTGCAAATAATCTGCAAGCGAAGCAAGCAGAAAAAAATTGACCTGTTGTAGGTGCAGAAATGTCGCCTTGACCTGATTTGAAACGCAAAAATTTAAAACTAAAACTTGATCGTTTTAGTTCAAATTATTGAGGGGACAACCTGTATATTGTCCCCCTGCCCAATTATTGGAAGGGACATGTTCCCCTCATACCCCAGGATCGCCGCCCGTGGTCGCTCTCGAGGGGCCGGCGCGTGCACATCGAACCGGGGACGGTGTCGTTCAACAACAATTCTGAACAATGAAGATTTAACAGAGTAGCCTAAGCGCACCCAGATAACTTTGTGACTTTTGGGAAGTAAGCTCATAAAACTCTGACACGTGACATGCCGCGAATTAAGCAAACGTGAGAATTTGGGTACAACTTTAGGGCCTCCTGAACTTTGGAAGGGCAAAAACGTCCAAAATTGGGCGCAATTTTGGACAACTTTAGACTTCAACCACAAATGTATCTTCGAAACCCATACCGCGCATATATTAATGGGAAACAAACATGATTGACCGCGATCCGGCCCGCGTTCGGCAAAAAATGGTAAACTTTGTTTCGCTACCCAGCAGTCGTCTGACACGCGACTGGCGTGCAATCGACGTGGACGCGTTCGTCGCAGACCTCCAGTCTACCGCGACCTGGTTGTCGCGCTGCCCGATGACGTCACGTTGGCGTTTGCGTGCACGCTGCGAGCGCTGCTTGATGAGCACGCGCTGCTGACGTTGAGAACAAATAAACGGCGACCATGTGCTCGATGATACGACAACGAGTGCCGTCAAGCTAAGCGAAGCACACGGCAACTGGAACGGAAATATCGGCGACTGCGCACTGCTAAGACATTGGCAGCCTGGCGACAACAGCTCAACATCCAACGCCGACTGTTCCAGTCAAAGTTCGAGACGTTCTGGTCCACAACAGTTGACGCTTGTGGCCGCAATCCACGCAAATTCTGGCGGACAGTAAACGAACTGCTGCAGCCACCTCGGCCAGTAACCACGAGCATCGGATAAACTCTCCGCCGAGGACTTCGCTGCGTGTTTCCGCAACAAAGTTTCCAAGATCAAGTCATCCACTGCGTCCGCTACACCACCTGTCATCATGCCGCGTCAGGTGCCGTCCATGTCTTTTGAACCAGTCACATAAGCATGAAGTCCGCAAGCTCTTCACAAAAACCCAATCCGTATATATGCATTGCATATCCATGTTCGCTTCAGGTTCACAGTGACGAAGTTGTTCCTGGTGCTGCAGTACATCTCGGCGATGTCAGACCACGAGTTGGTGTCGGGGTTGTACTTCTCGACGTTGTTCATTCGGCTGATGCCGTTGTGGCCGCCTACGGCGTAAACGAAGCCGTCGGTGCGATCACACCGGGGCCGTTGCGACGATTGCGCATCGGAGCGAGCATCGTCCACTGGCTGGTTTCAGAGTCAAAACCAGGCTTGCCGTGGATATGAAATTTCCCATCCATATCCATAAGAGGTGAGGTGGGAACTTTGGTGACAGTGTTGTTACAAAGTTTTTCCTGATTCTGGCAGAAAAAAAATTTAAAAGTTAATTAATATGTGATGAAGTTATTGGCGTATAAATAATTGTGCCACTTTGGTTCACCCTGTAGGCCTATACGCTGTATACAGTGGCAGTTGCCACAGGTGAAGATAGGCACATTCGATCTCCACGCACTTCGGCGCTCGACCTGCGTCCAGCTGCTTCTTTAACAAATTTTGATTTCGATTTGCGTCATGCAATTTGCATTATGGCGATCGAACGCGACGCAACATTTCTGACGCGTTACAGCTACAGTAGCGGCGCCAGAGAAGTAAAGGTACCAGGTCATTTTGAGGTCAGAAAATCTTCAAGCCAGACCAGGTCGCTGAAATCACCCAGAGTCCCGGACTCCGCGAAGGGTTCGTCTGACCCATTGGCGTAGCGAATTGGGCTCCTCGCCTCACTTTTCCTTTTTTTCTCTTTCTTTTTTCATCCCCTCTTTCCTTCCCCTCTTTTTCCCTTTTAAACTTTCACTTACCTTCCCCTTTTCGCCTTTCCCCTCCTTTTTCCTTTTCTTACAAGTATGTAAGACCCCTAAGATCCGACTAAGGGATCTGGGGGAGCGCTGTAAGCCGCCCAGCAAGGTTTGGGGTGAAGCCCTAACCGAAATCGAATTTGGTGCATTGTAGTTTTAAAATATGAGATCTGTTGGCAATAATTTTTTTAAAATTATTTTTTTGGGAGAATCAACTGCCAAATTGGCACATTTAGTGCAGTTTATACCTGTGGTTATTTTGTCTGCGGAATTGGGGGGGAGTGGACTATCTACCTTCTCCTTAGCTACGCAACCGTTTAAAGAAAAAGAAAATTGTCGACAAGGGGAAGCAGTGTAAAAATCAGAATGATATCAAGTAAACAAATAAATAAGCAAATAAACCCCAGCAAGTATATAGGCGGCCAAAGGACAGTGTTGTCGCTGATTGTTTTACTGTCAAAATAAAACAAGTAAAACGGTCTGATCACACTATTACCGAGGCAGGGCGGAAGCCAGGGCGGTGGATCTTTCAGCTTTCAGCCAGATCATTTGACCTGGCTTGCCCCGGTGTAACGCCGCCACTGTATGCTGTATAGCGCGTCGATGGCACGATTGTCGTCCTCTGCCTGTCCGTCCGTCCGTACGTAACGGATGTATTGTGGCTAAGCGTTATCTTAGCGGAAAACTTACACGAATAATTAGCTTTTTTCAAGGCTCTCTGCGTACGAAATTTATGAAGTAAGAACATTTTCAAATTTGGGGTTAAGTGGAGGAGAGTAAGAAAAAATGTGCGCGCTTTTCAAGGGAAAACTAGCCATATCTCTGAAACGGTGAGAGATAGGGTTAAGGTTACTATTAAATCACTAATAGGAAGTGGCATACGCGTTTTCAGATGACATGAAAATCATTGACCTTGGATGACCTTGAAGGTCAGTATTGCAACAGAAAGTGCATAGGCTGCACCGGCGTAGTGCGTCTTCCCAAGCGACAGCTGGTCTTCTTGTCACCTTAAATACTCGAGCGCACAGCAGCGGTATCGGTACCATTGCCACCGTTCGTAAAGGCCATAGCTTGCTTGCAAGCGCAATGGCGCGCGCAGGTAGAAAATACGAGTGGTAGCCGAATGGGGCACATCATGCATTGGGCGTAGGCCCAAATCATGCATGCGTTACCGACCGTGCGATACGGTCTCACGCGCAGGGTTTTTGCTGCGCGGTTGTTGGCTACGGGCTTCATTGGCAGCTGGAGCACAGGCCACGTCAACACGGTGCTTTGGTTTGGAATAATTGCTGTCGACTGTCGTCCAAGACCAAACGAATGAATTAGCCAGCCACCGGTTTATTTCACAGGGTATGTTGTTTAATCTGTAATATACATTTTTAAGTTGGCCTATAAACGTAGACTACAAAGTAATGGAGTACGCAAAAATCTCTTACTGGCTACAGATTTATACTTTTCATAGCCCATGCCCGACATTACTCACAAGAGGATATGTGCATTATTGGAAAAGAAGAAGACATTACCGAATAGGCTATGCTTAGGCCTACATGGCTAGAGCAAACTGCATGTGTGCACACTGCATAGCCTACGAACGACGCAAAGTTAACTGAAGATTCATTTTCTTACGATTACGAGCGCATATCGGTGGACTGCTGAGCAAGCTTGCATAGAAGGCTCTCGTCGCTTATAAACCAATAAACGACAGACTCATATCAGCAAGATTTACGACTCGGGTTGGACACCTCAGTCTATGCGCCAACCGCTGATCCCAGTGATGAGGAGGCAGATAAATTCTATACCTCACTACAAAACTCAATCAGCGACATACCCAGAGGCGATACTATGGTTGCCATTATGGGTGACTTCAATGCCAAGGTTGGACAGCAGTTCACTGATGGTCAAGGGAAGGTTGAAAGCATGTTTATGGCGACAGACTTTTGTTCCATCAACGATCTGTACATAGCCAACACCTATTTTCAGCAGACAGAAATAAACAGTTAGGGCTAATGGACGTGGGAATCACCGAATGGGCGTGACCACAATCAAATAGACTTTGTTCAAGTAAATAGAAAAAAACGAACAAACCTTAGTAATTGCCAAACTTTTCCTAATGCAGATGTTGGTTCTGACCATCAACTCCTATTGGCCTCCTTCAAACTGAAATTAAGCAGCCAGAAAGCCTGCAGGCCCAAGGTTAGTCGATCCAACATTACCAGTCTCCAACAACAAGATGCTCGGGTGAACAACCGAATTGACCTACAAACAAGATGAGGGAAAGTTGAGCTGGAGAGGGAAAAAGCATCTGTACCTAGATGAAGAGTGGCATGCTATCAAAACTACTCTGCAAGATACAGCAATGGAAACGCTGGGCAAGGAAGGCAAAGGCAGCAAGAAAGAGTGGTTCTCGCAGGAAATCTTCCAAATCGCAGCAGAGAGAAGACAGCTGAAGCCCAAGCGACGCAACTGCACCGCAAATAGAAGACATTACAATAATTATCTTTGCAAAATATTTTTTAAAATGCAAAGAGAGACCAAGAAAAGTTCATCGCAGAAGTCTGCCAAGGTGCATAGGCAAGTTCGAGCCTTCAGTCAGTCCTGAGTCGCATTGCAAATACAAGTCACAGGATGAGCATGTGTATAAACACAAAGACAAGTAAATGAGCAAAGCTCACGTGAAGCGCGATAGCAGCGGTCCAGACACTTTGGCAATCAGTGTAGGCCTACAACAATAAGGTATTAATATTAAATATTAATGCATTTTAACAGAGTACTTAAATTTGAGACACCGTACGGAAGACTCCTTAAATTTAAGAGATCGAAACTTAAATTCTTAAAAATGTACGTTCTATGCTAAAATGTCATACGCAGGTTGTCCAAGTCCATCTCCAGCCATTTCGGCGCAAATTTATTCTCAAAATGTGTGTCGCAGCCGAAAATCGCAAAAAAATTCACTAAAACCCCCTATTTTGGAAGTTCAAGGTCATTCGACTAGGTCATCGACGTTGACACCAATAAAAAGCTTGTCACTATTGCTTGTTATGATAAGCAGCATGTCTGTGCCTATCTGCAACCGTTTTGACTCTACACGAGATAATTGAGGTAAAATAACCACTTTTAGGAGGGTAGCCGTCTGACGCCCGCCTGCGCCGGCTTCCTTGAACCTAGGAGGTCGGGACTTGAACTGCCAAAATCTACGTTGAATGCTAAAAATTTCATATGCAGGTTGTCTTGGTCTATCTCTAGCCATTTCGTCGCAATTCAGTGTTGAAATGTGCGCTGCATCTAAAAATTGCGGAAAAAATTCACTACCCCCCAAAAGGGGGGGGGGAGTTCAGCGTCGTTCAAACTCATCGATGTTGATAAATCTAAAAAGCCTGTTATGATAAGCAGCATGTCTGTACTTATCTGCAACCGTTTTCACAATAGCCTAAAAGCCAATAACGACAAAATGACGTCTTTTTAAGGGGTACCCCTCTTTGACGCCTTCGTTCAAGGGGAACCCCCGCACCCAGGGGCACGAAACTTTGTCACGAAAAAAACCAGATACTCGTGATTTTAGGTGTCGCCGTTTTGATACAGTGCCAGGGTGTGACGGATGGATAGACGGACGGACAGACGGACAAACGCCCAGACCATGGCTAAAACGCGCGAAGCATTCTGCTATCGCGCTTAAAAACGGACGTCCAGCACACTGGAAGACATCCGAAGTAGATGACCATAACCATCACCTAGCAGAAATTAAAGCAGACAAATTCACTTACCTCAGAGGAGTGATTAGTTTTGATGGCACTTCAGAGCAGGATTACATGTAGGCCCCTATATCAAAGAAGAATTGGACTGGCCTGTGATGGAATGAACAGATTGGCTACTATCTGGTAAAGCAAGGACCTTAACACGGAAACAAAGGTGCTTGTATATAATACAACTCCGTGGTGATAGGAATTTTGATCTAGGCCTACAACTCTGAAACCTGGACGCTGACACAGAGAGTAAAGATTAAGCTGCGAGCATTCGAAATGGGTTGTCTCCGGAAAGTCCTTAGTGTGTCAAGAATTTCTCACATCAGAAATACAGACATCAAGAATCAGCTCAACATCCAGCATGACATAGTGGACAGGATCCGAAGCCGTCGTATTAGATACTTCGGACATGTAGTCAGAATGCAACCTTCCCGATGGCCACACCAAGCCCTGTATGGTCGTGTTCACGGAAACAGACACCGAGGACGACCGAGGA
>Ga0056128_1002071_pt1 | contig 23396 bp, 18 predicted proteins | sample WorMetLIZISLAND2_FD_71113 | JGI IMG/M metagenome (GOLD analysis project Ga0056128, IMG submission 71113) | Marine gutless worms symbiont microbial communities from Max Planck institute for Marine Microbiology, Germany - Olavius geniculatus... ... | reverse complement strand
CTATGGAACTGTCAAGTATTAACAACCTTCGAGGACATAACATGAAATTAAAGAAGAACAGATCTCATCTGGATGTCAGGAAATTCTTCTTCAGTGAGCGACTGGTAAACAGGTGGAACACTTTGGATCCAGATATCGTCTGTGCAAAGTCAGTGAATGTTTTTAAGAAAGGACTTGATCGAATGAGGCGACAAAGGATGGGTCTCTTCGAGGACTAAGTCCGACAAACCCTATGGCTACACAAGTTCTCTCAAACTGGTGTGGCCACACCAGGTGAGCCAGGTGAGCATAATGCATTTTCGTGCAAAATTTTCACTTTTTAAAGATACATCCGGTCAATAGGGGGGGCGCTCCCCGCGTCTGCCCCCGCTTCTGCCCCCTTGAATCCGCCACAGATTTCACCCACCAGCCTGTTAGGGAATGTAGGGAGCGTGAGATTTCCAGTGGGGTCCGGGGCGGAGTTTCGGTCGACAATGAATTTGGTGCATTTCTAGCCTTGCAAAAGACTCCTGGTCAAGTACTGGTGGAACGATGACTGCCCCCTGAAGCCCTAAAAGTTGCCCCCCCTGAGAAAAGTTATACGCTTTGAGCGTAGTCCTCAACGGACGTAGACGCCCCTGCATGGAAGCTTACAGTTTCAAAGCTGACGACTGTAAAATATAAAAAAAGAAAGCCCTGCTGTTGCAGTAGAACCCGTCATATTCAATATTTGTCGATGTAGGCACGTGTGTATAGGCATTTTCTGTCATTTGTGTGGTAGGCCACACAGTGCAGATAACCTTGGATTTCACTTGAAGGTCATCAATTTTGTCAGCAATCAATAACTCATGTATAACTGAGCTCCATCTGCCTTCTTAATTTGTCTCTAAAACGTGAGACGTCTACATGTTAGCCGACGGCCCGACAGTGAAACATGAAAATTTGAAATTATTAGGCATACTGACAGCATCATATAAAGATTATCACTGTATGTAGAATAGTTCAAAAATACGAACAGCAGTAGTGTTTTATACACACCAGCACTTTCTCCAAAGATTGTAACGTTTTGTGGATTTCCACCAAAATTAGCAATATGCTGCTGTACCCATTTAACCGCTTCAATTTGATCCAGTAATCCATAATTTCCAGTTGCTGATGAGTTTTCCAAGTACAAGAAACCTGCGCAATCAGAAATTGCTGTGAGAAAATGCCACCGATACAAATACGTGTATGCAAGTCTGGTATTTTGACGAGTGAAAAAATACAAGCCAAGTGCAGCGGAGAAATGGCGTGTTTCTTAGTGTCATTTAGAGATATCAAAAGCCATGAGAAACGGGTAACTGTCCGTCAAATATTTGCGGCATTAATGCACTTCACATTAAATTTCCTGCTTGCATACAAGCATGATGAATGTATCCAGGTTCTGCAATGATTAATGTATCAATGTCGTACATGCAACAGTCAATAATTTGAGGTAACCGAGAGGTGTGTTATATTTGCATTTGAGGATGAAAATCGACGGTTAATTTCCGTGACGTTCACAATTTCACACACCATGCTGTGTATGCTTTATTATGTGGTCTTCCTTAAAAGAAAAACAAACAAATTCTCACATTAAACAAAAGGCCAGTTTTCTGGTTACATATGATACACAACTACCAGTCACTGCCGCAGTGGACAGTACAGGTCTGTTGACTTGAAAGGACATACCATGATTGCCGTATAGTTCATTATACTGCTAAACATTAAGCACGTGGTTCTATCAACTATGAAAGAAAACAATATACCGGTAGCCCATAATATCAAATCATTTAAATGAATCAGTCATTTCAGGACTAATTAATGGATTGCTACTGACAGTACCCTGTCACTAGTGCAAACGTGCAAACGTCGCGTTTAATTTAATTTATGCTCAGTGCTCCTGCAACGTCTTTGATGTGACAGTTTCACTCTATTCCTTGTGTTAGTAAGCCTAGTAGTAATCCGTAATAATAATGTGCCATGTACCAAATGCGCCGAGACGGTAGTTGATCGTTATGACGACGACATCGTGAAATGTAGCAAGTACATCACCTTCGTAAAAGTCACCAAATCCTACATACAGGAAAACGAAGCAACTATAGACAAATGTTATTTTGTAACATTAAAAAGGCACTTCCTTGTGCAGAACCGCGTTATTTGACGTATTAAGCATAAAAATCGGTCCAACGGACTCACCTGTAGGTGAGTTCAAGAACCAAAAACAAAAAAGTGAAGTAAATTTCGAACAGGAGGGGTGTATGTTTCACTTATATGGGGAGCAAAAACCCCTGGGCGGATTGAGCCCAATTTTTTGGTGGTAGGCGTCCACGACGTAATCACGCCATTCAAATTTGGTGACGATCGGTTCAGGGGTTTTGGGTTGGCTAAGGGTCAAAGTTTGCATTTTCTCATAGACTTTGAAGGTCGTCCTTACAACACTCACACTACCGTGTGAGGTGTGATTACAATGTCGACAACTGCGTGATGCATATCAATTGTGTTGCATAGATCTGCATACTGCGATATTTTGAAACAGGCAGAACTTCAAAGTTGTTGGAGTTGAACCAATCTGTTGCAGTGCAATGCAAAGTCTTACCAGGCAACAGTAGCCATTTACATGGCATGGCAAGTACTCGTTTGTCCTGTTACCTGCATGATCAGAGATTAGATTTTTTTCAAAATCAACCGCCAAGAATAACGTACCAGAAATAAATGATCCACCATGAATGAAAAGCATCACGGGGAGGTTAGCATTCTTGTCCATTGTCGGAGTCCAGATGTTGAGAAACAGACAGTCTTCTGAAACCAGCTGGGGAACTGGCACTGGTACAGGCATGAAGTTGAGAACAGCAAAGTTCTGTGGACACACTGCACCTGTCACAGCAAGCAGCATCAGCTGCATTAGACAAAACTGCATCAGACCATCCTAACAACACATCAGCAGTGGCCCATAGGATGGCGTTGATCTCAGTTTCCTTAGCCCACAGCCAAACACCAGTTTACACTGCAAATGCAAGACCATAGAAATGGGGCTAGTGCATCATGTGATGTGCGTGTTTATGTCTCAGCTTTCTTTGATACATATTGCGCCCACCTGCAGAGATGACCAGCCCAAGTTGACCTGTTATGCACAATTATGGGTGTAAAAAGTTACGCTAATAAAAGCTACGTAAAAGACGGCGTAGCAAACTGAGCTTTGTGCAACATACAATAGCTTCATACCGTATTCTGTAGCATTTCTGATGCCTGACCATAGAGTGATTGGCTGTGGTGGTTTGAAGCGTCTGTCGCCTGTTGGTGGATCAGCATATGGTACTCCAAGGAACGTGAATATGTCACGACATGTGGGCAGGTCATTGACTGTTTGCCTGGCAGCATCACTCAGCTGCACATTTACTGTCTTACCTCGCAGCATGCATGATGATGTCAGGCTGACCACTGGACCCGACATCTACCGACAACAAAGAAATTCAATTTCAGTGAACTGCCAAACAGCGACATAGCAAGTACAAAGTAAATCCCTCAGACTACCAAAGGCCATTTGTCAAATAGTGCACTCTAAACGCAAGTCTTTTGGAATGGGTTGAATGTGCGAAGTCATCTTTGCCAGCACTGAGCCAGATAGTTGCTACCATACGCACAAATATTATGTAAGCCTATACTGTGAGCATGAGACTAGTTTGCAATGTAACAATTCCAACCTTTGAATGGAAACCTCCACAAATATTTGCCAAAGTCAAGGGAAATCGGCAGGTTCGTAGTAGCGATGACTCGATATATTGAAAATATTGATATATTGCTTTCAATATCGACGCGTATCGTATCGTTGAAAAAATATCAATTTTTAAAAAATATCCTGATACTGAAAAATATTGCGATGTATCACGATTTGTTTGATAATGTTGTGATATTTTCTACAGATTTTTTACTACGTAACTGCGTGACTGAAAAAAGATTACAAATGGGGGAAGTTAATGGTGTCAAAATTTCGCAGTCGTAATATAATTTCATCTAAAGACATATTTTTATTATCTAAATAGAGCACACTGCCTTGCTCAATGTTCACGTCTTAACGTCTGACATTTTTTGTGCATGACTTTTTCTCGTAAAAGTTTACTGTGTTGTTACACTGCCCTATATTCCGTGCAAGAAACTCACGGGCGTGTAACGGAAAAGTGAAATCCTATGACTGTGGCATACCAGTAAAATATAGACATTGACTCAGTTATTGACGGTGCTGTCATTCACAAAACCAGCATTGTTAAAACTGAAATCGATTTGCGTGAAATGCGTGATTTAGCCATGACCATGACACTTAGTATCAGGCTGTCAGCTACATGTATTCGCCGTAATTCAAAGTAGAAAATAAGCCTAACCTTTGTCGCGAATATCGAAATAGACTTGCCAACTGACGTCGACGACTACGACGACGACCACTAGCTGCCTGCATAGAGCGTCGTTGAGTGATCAGGTGATCGACTGACGACAAACAGAGCGTGAACGTATAGCGAGCGAGGCGCGAAGGTCAGCAGTGCAATATCAGCTCATCACACAGCGAACACGACTGTCAAATTTTAGATCACAGTCAATAAAAAAACGACAGCGTAGTCTATGCGATTTAAGCGTGGCTTAAGTAGGCCTATATGTTACAGTACTGTCTTCAGTGGTATAAACTCGTACTGCGTACTCGCTTACCCACTCTTGCCTTGCAGCACTGTAACTGATCCCTACATATTTTTGTCCGGCGGACCGCACAGTGCATCAGCTTATCTAACAGCATTGAGCTTCAGCCAGTATTCTTTACTAGACGTCTCTTGAACACACTTCCAACCAAGATCGTGATGGGAACAAGAAGCCCAGCTGTCTCTAGGATAGCCGACCGTACTGGTTGTCAGTGACCTTGAAGGTCAAGGTCGATGACAGTGTTTGAATTGCCGGCGGGGTTGGGGTGGTTTAACCCCCAGCTGTTTTCCCAACCCCCTAACACCCTGTCAAATTATGCACTGGGGGTCAGCTATGTAGATACATAGAATTTACGTCACACTTTTGGTGTCTTTGACCGTCAAAAATTTCAACCTTCCAGCTATTTTTTTACAATTCAAACACTGGTCGATGATTTTCATCTCATCTGAAAGGGCGTAAGCGATTTCCGATTAGTGATCAATAGCAACCTTGGCCCTATCTCTTTTCCGAGATACGACCACTTATACGGCTGTATCTTGAAACTTTCCATTGAAAATTGCGGCCAAACCGCTGTACATGGAAACATGGTTACTATTGACAACCGGTATTAAGTCAACAGCGCCCTATCCGATGGTACCATCGCCGACTCCCTAAGACTTACCGTTTAGCCACAAAGCTGTCACACATAACTGCACGATTGACATACCATAGAGCGTTATAACCCTTCAAGGTCATCCAAGGTCAATGATTTTTATGTCATTTAAAAGCCAATATGCGACTGCTTATTAGTGATCAATAGCAATAGGCTCTATCTCGCACCATTTAACCGCAATATATCCGTGACAGTCTGACAGACGGACGGACGGACAGACGACTAAGAACAGCAACCATGCCATAAGCTCCACCGTTACTTAAGTACGGTCGGCTTGAAGCGCGAGCTCATCTACCGTGATCAATTTTTTTTAGGTCATACGCGCTTCGTTTGCTTTTGCTGTACAGTTTTTACGCGCGATAGCAGAATGCTTCGCGCGTCTTAGAAATGGCCTGGACGTCTGTCCGTCTGTCTGTCTGTCAATCCGTCCGTTCGTCACACTCTTGATCCGTATCTTTTAATCATGACCTGTATCAAAACGGTGCAAGCTAAGATCATCATTATGACATTTTCAATGTGGCTGCCATAAAGACTCTAGTTTATCGTGACAAAATTTCGTGCCCCTGACTGAGGTTCCCCTCGAACAATGGCGTCAAAATGGGGTACCCTGTACCCCCACCCATAAAAAGACGTTATTTTGCTGCTATTGGCTCATATAGTGTGAAAACTGTTGCAGACAGGTACAGACATGCTGCCTACCATAACAAACACTGGTGACGGGCTTTTTAGATTTGTCAACATCGATGACCTTGAACGACCGTGAACCCCAAAAGAGGGGTTTTGCTGAATTTTTCCGCAATTTTTGGCGGCAGCGCACATTTCAAGAGTGAATTGCGGCAAAATGCATGGATAGACCAAGACAACCTGCATACAAAAATTTTCAGCATTAAACGCAAATTTTAGCAGTCCAAGTGCCGACCTCTTACGTTCAAGGAGGCCTGCGCACGCGAGCGTCAAATCGGGGTACCCCTCTAAAAAGCGGTTATTTCACTTTTCAAGCATGAAAACAGTTGCAGATAGGCTCAGACATCCTGCTTATCATAAAAAGCACCATAGGCGGCGCTAGGAATTTGAAGCTGGGGGAACAGCGAGAGGGGGGCAAGGGCCAGGTCACAGGGGGCAACACATTTTTTGTGCGTAGGCAAAATGTCGACGTTATTCAGTTGTTGCGTGCATGAAAAAATGTAGCGGGGTCCAGGGGCAAAGCCCTTGGTCAGGGGGTCAGGGGGTCAGGGGAGCGAAGCCCCCTGAAGCTGAAACGCTTTTAGCTTTTGGATGTGCAATGCATGGAAGCCGCAAATTTGCCTGCTTTAATATTTGGAAACGCAAAAAAAACTCAAATGTCTGTGTTTTCTTGCTAAAATGACGTTTAGGCCTAATAATTCACACCTATCACTATCAAAATTTTCCTGGGGAGAGTTGGGGAGGGCAAAGGTTTATACTAGTGCGATGTAGCCTAGTGCCACGTTTATTGACTCACAGTGTAGATTTTATAAATATCACATTACTTTCGTTTAATATCTGTATGTTCACATTTAAATTTAAACTTCTTTTTTTCACAATATGTATTCCTAACACATTTTTATTTTCTAAAAAATGTATTGCAGGTGGACGAGTTACATATAAGACAAGCCAATACCGTAGGCCTACTCTTTAACTTCGAGCCAAAAGGACTTACGTGACCATCATGCCTTGAGATTCAATTCTGATAGAGAAAGAGGGGAATCCGCTCTAATCGTTTTGCCTTTTCATTGTGAATTGAACTAACGCGGATACCTGCTATCAAGTATCAGCACACGAGACACGATGCCACAAAACAGTGAATTTTTCGCGATTTCGGGCCGGCTGCTACTCATTTCAACAGTAAATTGCGTCGAAATGATAGACCAAAACAACTTGCGTATGAAATTTTCAGCAATAAACGTAAATTTTAGCGGTCTAAGTCCCGACGCAATAAGTTCAAGGAGGCCTGCGCACGCGAGCGTTAAAGACCGGGTATCCCTTTAAAAAGTGGTTTGCCGCAATTGGATCGTGTAGCGTAAAAACGGCTGCAAATACGTGCAGACATGCTGCTTATCATATAACAAACACTTGTGACGAGCTTTTCAGCAGGGGGGGATATGAACATGCGGGTAATATGAACATTCTATCTGTGTATATTGTATTTAAGCTTGTGACGCACTGATGACGTCGTGTTTGTGTGCAGCGCACATAAAAAGCGAAATTTTTTTCACAACTTGTTTTAATATCAAGATCAACCTTTGGTGGTCTTCTTTTTGTGAGTTTTCTTACCAATTTTATGTTTGCATTAAACGTTATTAATCTTACACGGCGTCATAAATGGCACTCTTTCTTGATTGATACAGCCTACTAACCTTTCTAGTTACGCCATATAGCAAAAATAGCGATAATGCTGAATTATCAGCGTAGCAGCAAATTTGTTGAGTACTAGTGGCGTCGGGAATATGAACATGACATTGAAAATAGGGTAATGGGGTAATATGAAGTTATGAACAGTAATCACAACCTGCGCAGTAGCGCAGCACTGTTGTAAGGGTGACCAGCCATTTCAATGGGAAACTCTAAATTTTGACCCCTCGTATTTACCAAACCCCTTAATTTTTCCACACCAAAATTTGCACAGATGATTACGTTCGGCATATCTCCCGATGTGCAAAATTTGATGAAAATCCGTTTACGAAGGTTTCCCACGAATAGGTGAAATATAACGCTTGCGCAACTTTTTGTACCTTTCCTTCCTTTTTTCTTGCCGTCCTCTATAGGAAAAAACGACTGAACTGATTTTAACGCACGATGGCTCATATGAGGCGGTTTCGCGCAAGAAAGTGCCTTTTGGGGGTTACAGAATTCAAATTTAACATTTTAACATTATGCATTATGTATTAGTTATGTATCGCTGCCCCCTTACCCTAACTATGGTCTGCTGATTTGAGTGTTTTCACCATCTGCTGCATGCCCTTGTCGTGTAAACAAAAAGACACAATAGTGTATGACCACTGTGGTATCAAGCGACCAGCATCTTGCATTTTTGGGCGCTCCCATGCCATTACTGCAGAATCCTTCACGTGAATAAATGGCACACAGTTATCATCGTGCTGAAATGAGGACTAACTGTATTTTACAACACATGATAGAAACTAATTCGATGAAGACTGCAAGTAATGCTTCCCCGAACCACGATGCGCTGGAGGCATCAAAATAACTAGCCAATTCAGATTACAAACGCCACATTTGTTTCATATACTGTTCTGTTTACACACATGCAATGCTTACAATTATTTATATGCATATATTTATTTAAATATATAAAATAAACGAAACTATAAACACGGACACGTACAAACGAGAATGTCTATATATCACTACGTATAATACTCGCACAATCAGAAGACGAACTGCGGCGTCCACTAAAATCGTGCAGTAAAATAGTACTCTGTACACTCGGGGGCGGGTTTTATACACGCGAGGCGACGCCGCCCGCTGTCTTTGTATAGACACATATTGCCTTTGATATACAATAACTCGACGTAACACGCGGCAATGTCTGTCGAAACTGCCAGCAACAACAGCCGTGCCAGTCAGCAGCCAGGCACGTGCTGGTCTGACTGCAGTAATTCCTACGACACAGCTTCTCACGGAAGTCGCCAATAAATAGAACAACTGCATTAGCTGATGACGCGACGCGCGCCATGACGGACAGGTACATCCGCTGAGCAACACGCGCGCCCAGTTGCCGGATGGGTCTCTAAGAGGCAACAGCGAAAGACCGACGACCCACAAGGACGTACACGCGTAACCCGCTGTATCGAGCTCGCATGATTAACAAGTCTTGAAATCACAAAACGACGAGATCCAGAACTGAAGAGCAGATCGGTCGGGTGCTTTAAACTGAAATCAACCGCGAACTTTGACTTCATCATTCAGCAGGGTGCAGAAATGGATTATTTTGCAATTGCACATAAAAAGCACCGAAAAATTCATGCGGCATGCACGTACGTATGATCATTAGCTGTCCACCGTACACCACAAGTCTTTCCTTAAGCACGATGTTATCTACAAACGATACATCTACCTAACTTCAACGCTGATAAAGACCTCAAGCACTAAAGCAACGTACACGAAAAACAGCAGCACACAATTATTACTATTTTGAACATTATGAGAAGAATAGAACAAAATGAGGTTCACGAGAAAGTAATCCGTGGCAAACCCCATGACGGGATGGATTCAACAAATCTACTGGAAAGAAAATAACACGGGTGAACTCAGGCAGCGTATCAGTCACGTCTGTTTCATTAAAATAAATTAGCAAATAAAATGACTAAAATGAAATGTTCTATCTGCCAAACAACGGCAGTATAAACTGACTTGATCAAGCATACCTAATACTGTCGGCAATCGGCAAACTTACTGATTATAGACTTACCCCAATTCAATCCAGTAACTTAAATTTTGCATTTTGATCAGCTGCTAACGTCAACCAGTGCTCGTAATATCACAGCAGTGCATGTTTATCACTGATAAGCTACTTGTGTAAAATCACATCGGCTAACAGTCATGATACTTACTGCTCAAGATAATTCAATACCAAACGTCAGATAAGGCAAAATAATAGTACTCATAATTGACAATGTAACTTGTCTAACATTTTCGCACAGACAACAGCTTTCAGGTACAAAAATGTAAAGAGGAATTTCATTAATGTTGCAATTAATCTATTATCCTAATTAAAGCTGCAAACACCAAAATTAGATTTTGTTATTAGTCAGTGGACTACCCTAGAGAAGTGTCAGTCAACTAACAATCATAAGTTAAAACTTTTGACTGCCTAACAGTCATCTGTTACCCTTGTAGGCCACGTTCAGGGTTCCTACAGATCTTTTGTAGCAAAATTCCGACTTTTCCAGTCATGGAATGACAATTTCCCCGACCTTATCAAAACAATAACACTATCGCACAAATGTCAGAAATGATACACTATATCATAACTAATGAAATAGTATTAATGGAGCAATATGCAAACGACAAAAGCCTTGGTCTGAGGGTCAGGGGGCTTCATCAAAGCCCCCCCTGAAGCCGAAACATTTCTAGCTTTTGGATATTTAATGAAAGCCACAAATTTGCCTGCTTTTTAATATTTGGAAACACAAAAAAAATCACACATATGCAGTCTGCATGATCCAAGATCATTTTCTCTGACTTTTCAAAATAATATTTTCCCCTGACCTTTCCCTGACCACACAAATTCCCCAACTTTTTAGTTTTCCCTGACCTGTAGGAACCCTGCACGTTAACTCAAAAGCAGATATGATTCATGACACTGTAAATTTGACTAATCACATTTATGCATTTTGCTATTGCAATACTGGCTACATAAAATAAAGTAATGCAGAATATGGCAGCAATTTCACTAGATTTTATTAAATTGGGATCCATATGCTACAGCTTCGTAGCATATAAAATCCCCATAGTTGAAATGGTTCTTCCACGGGTAAAATGCACAGTAAACCAAGGCTTCAGATAAAGGTATAAATTGGAAGACAGAATGGCAAAACACCTATGTGTTGCCAATGACATTTTGTTGAAAATCAAAAACTTTCTGCATGATGCATTTTCCAGTGTTTTGATAAATAAGTTACACATTTGCTTGTAATATTTTATTTTGTAATGAGATGACACTTTGTACTGCAAGACGTTTTGCTAGAAAACAATATAGATACAATGTGTTTGCCATTCTGCCTTCAGAATACCTTACACTTTCATATATTACCTACCATAAACACACTATGCACGAAAAGCTTAGACTCAATGCACAATGTTAAAACCATAGATCGAGTATGCATACATTATGAATACTGAAATGCTAAATATTTGTGAATATTTAAGAATACTACAACTGGCAATAAATGTCATAATTTGTTGCTTTTCCTCACTATTCTCTGGAACAACAAAGCCCAATTAACTGTACAAAACCAATTATTGTTTATTATTCTCTTTACAAAAAATTAAGTCAAACTATAAAAATCGATTATGTGAAAAAATCCTGAAATACAGTAGTTAACACACAATGAAGTCACCTTTGATCTCAAGATGCATAATGAATATTTACGAATAATAAAACTTGTGTCATATTCACAAATATTTATACATATAAGGGTCAAAAGTGACAAATACTCGATCTACAGACAAAATAAATCACTTGCGTAAAATGCTGCATTACAATAAATTAGATCTACTATGGCTACTGCATGTAACATGATAAAATGAGCTCTAAGCTGCAAAGCAAACACTCCCAAACTAATTACTGGAACTTGTAGACTTGGAGTGTCAGTAAAAAACCATGCAGAACTGCATGCATGCATAATACACAAGGGAGCAGCAACATGATCATGATAACATTGACTAAATACCAACGATTCATTTTCAGCCATCTAACTATCTCCAGCAGTACACAAAACAGTAACACAGTACACACATAAACTGCGATCAGACAACATTTTCAGTCTGTAGTATCCACAGCGACTTAGCGGCAGTTCATAAGACAGATGCTACAATCAAGTAAAAACATTTGCAGCCAGTGAAAGCTGGCCCTGTTGCACGGCCTGCCTAATGGAAGCCCTCTATGAGATAAACTGTCCCTTTAACATCCACAAATTTCCATACAAGCTCATTTCTGAGCATACCATTAGACAAGATGCTCAGCAACGAGTTCGAACACAGAAGTGACATACGACGGTATCAATAGTTTTCAGTCTGAAATCCATTGCAATTTCAGTCCGCATAACACTGTCAAAACCACGGCTGACAAGATAACAGCTGCATATGTTTTGAGTATACAACCAACAGCTCCTATAGAAATCCAAACATGATAACCAACAACTGATAACAGTTCAGCCAAGAATATACAAAATACTACTCGCATTCTGTCTCATTATATTGCGTACTTAATTATCAACAGATGACGAAAAATTCATACTAGCAGCAACAATTCAGATGACACTGTATACACAGCTCAGCTTGAAGTGACGCTATGTTCAACGCAAAAATAAACAGAGCCACACACGTCTTTTTACTGTTCACACAAAACGTCCCAGCAAAATCCAAACACCATCACTAAATGATGCCTGGCATGTAGCAAAGCTCACACTGCACACTGCAGCAACTTGCAGAGTATCAGTAATACCTCAGGGAGCCCAAGTTTCACTAATCATCAGTCACACATAAATCATCATAACAGACTGTATAAATCTGGCAGCAACGATACTTGGCCATAATCAGTACTTGTCCACACCAACATATACGAATATATCTCCAGCAACTGTAGATCAGTTTGCAGTCACATAATAAATAAAATTTAAAGCTCGCATACAAACCGAATATCGGCACTATGACAGTTGCAGGTACATCCGATGCTGCCTGCTCACTGTCGATGCAGATTGACAATTATACTGGCGTAAACAGTTCTGTGGTGATATATATCTCACAATGCCCCCTGTCCATCACCGAACCTTGATAACGTATCATGCGGACCCGGATATCGCACTACATCAGTTGCGGTAACGACGGTTGTAACAAAGTCTGCGTTGGGAGGCCTAAAACGCATTCGTGGGTCAGGTGCAAACTGGGCCTGGTCACCTGCGACGGACGAGACAGGCCTTGGAGCGGAATGTGCTAATACTGTGTCAGTGTAATGTGGCGGCGGTGCTCGCCGACCGATCGGACGCTGTCCCATGGATGACGGGTCCATCATCACTGCTGACTGTTGCAATGACGACTGGCCTCGAAACTGAGCATGTCTCTGTGACATCTGCATCATCTGCTGGTGCTGTAGGTGCATGGCATTCTGGCTGGCTCCCGCCTGCATTGCTGTCACCGTTCCTCGCACGACGTCTCCGGCGGGATACGCAGTAGGCAGTGGAGCCGACCCACTCACAGCAGACAGGTTCATCCTCATGCGCTGTGACTGAGGTGGAATACCGGCTGGTGCGTACGCTGCTGCACGATGGCCCATCATCTGTGATGGAAAGCGACCGTAGTCAGGCGGTGGGATGTGCTGAGAGGGATGTTGACCTGTCCGCATCATGTGCTGCTGCTGTGCCCACATCATGCGCATCTGACCTTGTGACATCATTATCGGCCGCCCCGTCTCATCAACCATTGGTTCCATGACAGGCCCACCAGCAGAACCAGCAACAGATCCTGGCATAGGGCCGGCAACCATCATACCATGAGCAGGCATCTGACCAGGCACTGCCATAGACCCGTGCACAGGACCATTCACTGATGAACCAGACACCGCAGGAGCAGCAGCCGTTCCTCCGATGCCCGAGGACACCTGACTGCCGACGTTGCTAGCCATGGGCATGTGTGGCGGCATACCAGCAGGACCCATTGGAGATCGCATTTGACCCATCACGCTGCCACCAGACATCATCTGAGAGTTGAGTGACGAAGTGCTCAGTTGCTGAGACAGCTGCCCCTGCATTACACACCGACAATCACTCATTCACACACAGCCGAAAAACCATTAATACAACATCACAGTTTTTAGTGTCAGCCTCAGTTCAACACTATGATTAAGTGGGAAAACCTTGTCAAGACTTTGCATACACAATCTACTACAAAACAAAATTCTGCAGTGCACTACAAGAAACCTATATACATCATTCTTACTATGGTTAACAAACTACGTGATGAAAACTTCCGAATACACAATTACTTACCTGGTAATTCAAATGAAGATTCATAACTGATTACAACTTAGCACTGGCGTAAAATGTCAGTGAATACAAATTAAGCATACTTTGCGATTGCACAGATTACACATAAAGCTCTACAAACCTGTTTTATTGCAGTGGCCATCACATCCGGATTTGTTTTCAAAATATTCTGCACCTCCTGCTGCTGATGCGGTGACTGAGGCAGGCTGAGGGTCTCCAACAATCTCTGCATCTTCATACCTGTTTGCATCGCCTGCTGCGGCATAACCTGCTGAGACGGCTGCATGTGAGGCACCATGTCGTTGCCCATCGCCATTCTCTTCTGGTATGCCAAGTCATCAGGCATTGGCTGAGAGCCGAGCTGACCGGGTACATAAGACCCCTGCGGAGCCCAGCAAGAGCTGTCCATGCCAGGCATGAGCCGAGACATCTGAGCTGGTCGCATCATGACACCATTTGCCTGTCTCTGTGCTGTCTGCTGAGCCTGCTGCGCAGCGTGCTGTGCACTGGATGGCGGTGACTTGCCGGTAGAGTGCTCAGCCTTGTCAGCATGCTGGTCCACTGGCTGCGGTGTTGGATCTCGATCGTCACTGACACTAGCGTAGTAAGCATTGCGCATGTTGGCCACACGCCGCCGGGTGAGCTGCTGCTGCAGGAACAGCTGCTCCCGCCGCCTACGTTCTTGGTTCTCGCGGATCTTGGGACAGAATGGAACCGGACATCGGGCCTCTGTACACGATCGAGCATGCTGATAGCACAGTAGCAGCATCTGTCGGCATGTCTGGCAGCCTTTCTGCTTACGATCACAGCCACGTATGTGTGCGACGAGTCCATGCATGCGCAGGCAGCCGGGCCGCATGCAATTGGCATTACGGCAGTGGCATGCGTGAGCAAGCAGCTGAGCGTATGTCTGTCGTCGTGCCTCTGCTACAGTGGCAGACTTGTCATCACCCGTCCCGGCACCAGCTGGCTGTGGTGTAGAACCGTCATCAAGATCAAGACCAAGTTTGACCATTGGATGAGGATGACTGGCCGACTTGAAGCACACGACACACAGGTCAAAATCCTGCACACACCAAGTGCACAGATTCTCAGAAATGAACATACCAAAACATGTGCAGACAAAAACATGACAAGATAAAACAACAATTTTACCACACTGCACTCAATACTGCTTCACAAATCTAGAATAAATTAACAGACAAAATAGCTATCATAAATGATCAACATACATAATAACTCATTCAGCAGAATTCATACTCTGCTGATGACTAATATCTTTTATTGTTGGTGGTCACCGGGAAAATTGCAACAGTAAATAAACAGTATCATGGTAACTTCTTGCTATGCTAAACACAGGCTGCCACTGAAATCTAACCAACTAGTCCTCCCTTGGGCATGCCACATATTGTAAAAATTCCACCAAAATGCACAACCTCCTTGACAAAGGTGATAACAAAAATCGGAACAAAATAAATTACAAAACTTGCAGATGAGAAAACTCCAATACTCACATCACAAGTGGTGCAGTGGTACCGTGTCTCGACGCTAGCTTTGCAAGCATTGCAGACATAAGCGAAGCTGTCACGAGCCTGATTATGCAGCTCATGTAGCATGCCAGCTGTTGAATATTTAGCCCGACGCAGCGACGAGAACTCATAATGCTTGTCCCGTGACATCGTCAGAAAAGCATCACGGCCATCCATCAGGTCGCAATTTATCAATGAATCCGGATCTTTTATCTCAGGAAGGTCACTTGCCGTGCCGGTATTAGACTGAAGTCGGATTACAAAGAAGCCCTTGAACAAACACAGTAGTCGATGTTGAAGTATTAATACACAATGTTCAAAATTGACCTCTTACAATTTACTAAATCAATGATAAATCACAGCACTAATCATAAAATTTTTTAATAAGTAATAAAATTTTAAAATTTCAACTAAACTCACATCAACCAGCAACATTACAAAGTAAATGCAACGACATCATGACAAACATCTGAAATCATCCAAATGATCTGTTTGTCCAACAAAAAGCCCACAATTCAGCCTGTCTATAAGACTGGTTAAGAAAATGACTCACTGCTTACAGCGTAAAAGTGAAAAAAATTGCTAATAAAAATTGCACTTTTTGGCCATTACTACCGGTGCTGTCAGTTTTTAACTAAAAATAATGTTTAAGCAATCATTAATTTTTGCAAAGTAAACTATTTAAAAATTCTATTATCGCAAGCTGTAATAATTAATAAGAGTAAATGGCAATTTCTCATGCTTATCTACATTAAGCAGACGAAATGATCTTTAATAACAACATACTTGTTTAGCATAGGTACAAATTAGATTAAAAGAGTAAACAATGCACGTCTGTTGTAAACACATACCTCCTTGTGCTTTTCCATCGTGGACAGCAACTTGCCAGTCAAGTCACTGCCACCAGTCTTGCTCTTGCGGCTAGATGATTGTTTCTTGCACTTCGTGTTCTTCTTCTTCGTGTTACCACTCTTCTGACCCTTCTTTTTCCCGGCAAATGGCTGCAGCTGTTAACGATGATTTTACAAACAGATAATAATACTCACAGCTCAACTGCAACGTCTCCATTATTCAATGTAGCTGTACGACTACGACAAAATGATTAACTAATTACTAACAAGCAAGTTTTTTCTGCATCAGTAGGAGTGCTCAGCATAGGCTCAGTTGAAAACAAACAAAAATCAAGCACAGGCATCAACCTTCTACCACAGCCACCTACAAGCAAATTGTTGAGTTTGTTGAGTTCAGACGTACTGATTTTCCTGAAAAACAAATTATCTACTATAGTCAGTCACTGTCAGACAGTAAGCCAGCTATCTAATTAGAAAGATTTGACACCACAGAGTCCTGGCCGAGTGCAGAAATTACAGCACACCAGCTGTTTTGCCCACTAATAACACTGTGACCTATTAAGGATGTACATAAAACAGAAGAGTATTTTTTTTGGTCTGAACAATACAATGATTACGAACACTGATGATAACCATGGTCCTCTATCAGTGCACCGTGAAGCATGTGAATTTAAACTTTGTGATCCCCAAGTGCTGCCTCTGATCATAATGATATGACAGATATTATCTCAATGGCACATTCGGCAAGACAGCAAGTGACTCTTTCCAATGATGAAATGTCAAAGTTTTTCACAGCTTTTGTTTAAACAGAACTTAGTGCAGCTTATAATAACATTAAGTTCATTTTACAATAAAACATAGCCATTTCGGATAATGCTCCAGTTCAAACTACTAACTCTAAAGTCTTTTTGACATGGCCAGCACCGATCTACGCTATTATCATCATCATTATTAAATTATTATTATTATTACTACTACTAAATATGACCAACCTCGACTCGGTCGCCATGCACAGATGGTTCACCGTCATCAGTATCAGCTGCTGCCTCTTCTTCCTCTCTTCTCCTTTTCTCCAACTCCTCCTGTTCTACTTCCTTTATGCTTTCCTCCAGGATGTTCGGCCAGAAGTCTCCCTCAAAGTAAGGCATTTCAGTTACACACGTCAGATTATTCTCCTGCGCATCCTTCAGTATATCCTATTCACACAAATGCATTGTGGATGAATTTAACATTAAGTTTTTGCAGACAGCCATACTTTCATTATGTTATCATTGAAAATATTTAGAAGAACACTACAAGCAGGTATAAGTAATAGAACAACAGCTACTGTACATATCCAATGAACACCAGCAGTGAATTAGATAGTGAGTAGTTTCTGAACTGCACATCAGCATACATACCACTTCCTGCCACAGCAACACTAACAGCAACCGATTACGTAAATGAAAACTAGTGCGGAAATCAATGCTATTTATCTATAATAAAACAGCTGACAACAACTATAAATCTAACAGGGTTCCCAGACTGACAAAAAATTTCAGGAATTTTCCAGGACTTTCCAGAAGGATTAAAACATTTTTCCATGACCTTTTCAAAGCTCGACAATGTATAAATATAAAGACAAACAGCAGTTACACAGCGTGCATAATCAATGCAATCCAAAGCAGAAAGTTCTTCCCATTCTATAGATGATTAAGAAAATAAAAGTGACGCCGAGTCTGCAGTAATACATGCCTTGTAATCACAGACGACACGATCAGCGATGGCCTTGTCCAGCATTCGACGATACCAGTCCTGAAGGCGCTTTGGCTTGGGAATCTTCTGCTCCGGCGGGTGACAGTGAAATATGTAGTCATCGCCTTCGCTTGGTGGACATGCCCAGATATGAGCTGTCTGAAACCTGTATGAAAATAAAGTATCAAAATTACAACTAATCATAATGAGATGCTCTTTCTGTTGCCAGACTTACAGCATTAATTCGCTAAACGAAGGTCATCCAGTATGCTAAAAGCCCTGCTCTAACAATTTCCTAAAGAACGTTTTGGAGGATCAAGCCTAAACTAAAGTAACTACAAAAATACTGGATGATTAACAATAATTATACAGGGTGTGCCAAAAAATTTCCCAACTTGTTTTTGTCTGAACTTCGTTAAATCTCCACCAAATTTGATAATCTTTGGCACACAGATGGCCTAGACAATAGAAATGTGTGAAATGCACTTATCTTCCACCTCACTTAATTTATGTCAACACACTACCGTGTAAAATGCAGATGCTTAAAAGTGTTGTATAAAGACGAGTTGTTGTATCAGTAAGTTCTAACAACTTAATTAAGCACACAATAAACTAATGTGATTTATTTAGCAGAATTATAATTCTGTGTAACAACTTGCTTCCAAATTATCCGAATTTATGCCCAAAATGTGCCCCACATAAACATACACAATGGTTTAGACGCGACGCTACTGGCTGATAGCGGTATTAGCCTAACGATTAACCGATCAAACTGCACTCACTCATGTATTAGATGTGTTTCGCGGTCATTAGTCAGCTATTTTGTTATCTGCTATTTTCAGCGTAAAACACTTAATACCACAAAATTATTAAATCACATGGTGCTCTCTGTCAAACTGACGATGAACAGGTGAGCAATCTGATGCTGATAATCACCACGTAATGTAACAATTTGGAGCATCTGCATTTTACACGGTAGTGCATTGACATAAATTAGGTAAGGTGGAAACTGACTGCACGTTGCATAATTCTGCCGTCCTGGCTATCTGTACGCAAAAAATTATCGAATTTGGTAGAGATTTCACAAAGTTTAGACAAAAACAAGTTGGAAATTTTTTGGCCCACAATGTAGATATCGGTAGCAAAGACAAAGTTTAAAAGCCAAGATAAAAAGAAACCTGAAATACATAACAACTGAAATGAGAATGCATTAGAATGGTGATGCATCTAAAATACTGAAAAAATTATTATTACTGCAAGACAGCACATGCATATTTAAAAAACATGCAACATGACATGATCGATCGTACCCCAATGATTTGGCATAATCCATATATCCAATCAGTATCTCATGATATACAGCAGTTCGGAAATGTTTCGGCTGGAAGAAATAAACGCTGTCCAGGTAGGCAATATACACACGCCTAGCAAAACAACACAGCAACAAAATCATCACCCAAGATTATGACAAAGCAGGACAAAGATTAATGCAGCGAAACAATTTACAATCTAATAAAATAACAGATGATCTAAAATGCAGAAACTAGTGCAGAGCAAATGACTAATAAAAGATGATTCCCAACAGCCATTTATAGACAATGCACTGGTGAATTTAATGCCCATGAGGTTCCCAGCGTCATACAATGCAATAAAATCAACAAAGGCCTGCAACACATCTAAGACATGTTGAAAAAAAAACAGGCAGCACGAGTTGAAACAATCAATAATCATCAAGAACTGAACACAATATGGCCGAACATTCTATACAACTCGTTTTGTGCTGACAGCAAATCAACGACATACCGAGTATTTGGAGGTGGGCAGTCGGAGCCATACTCCTGAACATGCATCCCGAAGAAACAGACATCGACACCATCGATTTCCTCGAAAGCAAACATAGCCTTGACACGGTATGGAAAGCTGTCGGCCATGTCGGTGAAGCGCGACTTCATTCCCGGCTTGACATCTACTGCCTTGTCATAACTTGACAGCACGCGGATTGTAACATCGCCAGCTCCGGCATCCTTGCGCTTCAGCAGCGAGTTCACTCGAGTTTCTAGGTATGTGCCCAGCTTAGTTGGTGGCAGACCTGAAACGTGAAAATATCTCACAAACTCAGTACAGATTTGTTCAAACTGCAAGTTGATGCAATCTAAAATCTTAGCAACTACAACGAAATGCATAAAGACTTCCTGTCAATAGTGCAACAACACTGCTAAAAATCCATATTAAGAGTCATAATTCAGAATAACAAATTTGCATCCGATTAAGCAAGCTTCCAGAGCAAGAGTAATAAATAGCGTTATGGGATTTATTTTCATTCAAAAATGCCATAGCAATCATTATACCAAATGTTTAAGTGCATTTTGTTATAATTACCACTGTTATCACACAACACATAAGCTTACGTTTGGCGACAAATTTGCTGTCTCCGCGCTTGGTGCCGTTGCGTGCTCGACAGCTATCACACATGAAGCCCGATGGCCATAAATGCTCCAAGTACAGGACACAGATCCGATGTACCGCTCGGCCACACTCTTTGCACTCGATGAACCTGTACAATATACCCACAGCACTGCTGCAATCATCAGCACTTGAATACAACATTGCATCGTCCAAACTTGGGTGGGCAGTGTATGCTAGTGATGATTCGATAATATGGAAAGTATCGATATATCGTTTTCGATATCGTTATATCGTATCCTATCGTACTGTGGAAAAAATATCGAATTTTTCGATATAACAATATTTTAAAATATTGAGATATTTTTCATAATACTGCAATATTTTCTACAGATTTTTCACTAAACTGCGTGACTAAAAAAGATTACGAATGGGGCAAGTTAATGATGTCATCATTTAACTACAGTCGTAATATAATTTCACTCAGAGACATATCTTTATCATCTAAATAGAGCATACTGCCTTGCGCAACGTTCACGTCTTGTTCCTATGCTCGCATAAGATTTACATACTTATTATTTTAAAATATCGATATCAATATCGTGATATTCTGTCAAATCATCGTATTGATATTATATCGAAAACGAAATCCTGATATCGAGTCATCACTAGTCTACGCCACCGAAAGAATGAGGCAGTTATGCGGACCCATCCGCCATCCCCGTATTAAGCTCCCAGCAAGTACTGGGAAATGATCAGTCACAGCAGAAATAGCAGAGAGCACACAACTAGCCGTGCTCACCATTCACCAGATTCAGATTCAGCGAGTTTGCCTCAGATTCAGTGAGTTTCTCGCTGACATTGTGCGCTTTATAAATTAAATTTACTAAAAATTAAAATTTACTTACAGTTGGGTCACACCAACACAAGCAAGCAATTTCTTCATAAAACACTGCTCACTGCAATAAGCAGCTATTTGTATTCAGTTACTCGTTCGCAATAGCATGGATGTCTGGATGTTCCAAGTTGCATTACAGTATTACAGTGTCTATTATCATTTTTATTATCATTACTATTATTATTAAGCAAACATGCAGTAAGATATCACGACAAACAAATGTCTAATGCACTCCAACTACACTAATGAAAATGCTGCATAATCTCAAATTTTTTTGCAAAATTGCATAAAAACCAGATTATGGCATGCAAAATAATAAAAAAAATGTTGGACAAATCTACATTACAACCTAACATAATTTTAAGGTTTACAAACCTATTCTGATAATTGTAGTAGACAGTACGTGGAATAGCACAAAAGTTAGCATAAATACAGTAATAATACTGAGCCAACATGTAACTGCTAATCAGTGAAAAACTACTGAAATGGAATAATCATCATTCTTACGGTTCATATTCAAGCTTGTCATTCTTCTCGCGAATGAACTGTTCTTTACGCAGTTTTCTGTAACAACAAAAATCCAACAAAACTCAGCAATACAAACTTCCAAGACACACATTCCTGAGCATCAATTATCACACTGCCTCAGTCTTCTGCAATCACAATGGCTACAGTATTCCCACGACGCAAAATTTCTGAGTTAATCAGTGATGATAAATAGTGCACGACAGATAAAAGATACATTAACACTAAAATTACTGACTTCTAATAGCCTGCCAAATCAACAGTGCACACAGGTTACCATTGTCCAGATTGTCTAATGTGCAAAACACTTATTACCTTCAGAGCCTAAATGCTGCTAGCTGGACAAACAGCCCTGTAAAAAGTTCGGGTTAACAATTCCCAAAAGTTTACCTTTCAGTACTGGACCAAAACTGACATATCGAAATAAAAGATCCAGATGACGAAAAACAAAAATTAAAAGTAGCAGCAGCTGCAGTTCAGTAAAACTACAACTAAAACAAATATGGCACAACAAGACCTCAAATATGCAAGTTCAATATCTTGAACAATGTGACAATGATATCACTAACACGCAGACACTTACAGGCCGGGATTTAACGGGTCATCAGCCATGTCAATGCCATCCTCCGGCAACTCATTGAAACACCTCTCACAATACATATACCTGTCGGCAAATCAACATACCGCAACACCATTTAACAATCAGATCAGACTCTGACAGTGACAGTCAATAACGAAATATTATACATAGAATCTGCAACTGCAATTACATAGTAATTCGATGGAAGTGATACAAACTGGAATCCATCGGCTTCCTTTCAGTTTGCAGTTTTGCACCTACAGCTAACATGCTCACAAGACAAAACTTTTTCACTCACAAACCAGATTTCTTTTCGAAGATTTTTTTTTCAGTCAAAGAGAGTTGGCAATCATTTGAACAGTTGGTCACACAGTGTCGTGGACGCAACATCTGTTAACAGCTTCAAGTAAAGAAATTGCCAAAATATGTGGATGCTTAAAGACAAGGAGCTTCACAGTTCAAGCTGAAAATGATTTACAACAAATTATGAACAAGCTCTGAACATGTAAAACATAAATGTTGCGCAAATCCTGCAATTTTTTTAACAGAATTGGAGACGTGCTGAAACTAGATTACAGAGACAAGCATCTCTCTGTTGGGTCGTGATTACATGTAAAAGATAACATGGGTGTAACACTTTTACTAACACAGAACTACAGTCAACAAACCTATTCTGGTAATTATAGTAGACAGTATCACGCGGAATAGCACAAAGCTGTTTGCCGTAGCAGCAGAGAACTTGTGGTGAGAAGATGTGTTTGCGACCGCAGCAATAGCCGAGCGATCTCATCACACCATCA
>Ga0056128_1002070_pt1 | contig 23398 bp, 13 predicted proteins | sample WorMetLIZISLAND2_FD_71113 | JGI IMG/M metagenome (GOLD analysis project Ga0056128, IMG submission 71113) | Marine gutless worms symbiont microbial communities from Max Planck institute for Marine Microbiology, Germany - Olavius geniculatus... ... | reverse complement strand
ATTGCTTCTTTATGTAGTGAATGAACTGTCCTTTCCAACGTGCTTTCATCTTCCTCGATTATGTCTATGTCATCCGCAAATCGCAGGTTGTTTATTCTTATTCCGTGTACCGATATTCCTGGTCATCTGGTCGGCGACATACAATGTGTCCGGTAAAAAAAACTGACCCCCTAGACATCGTTCAATAAAAATGTCAAATCTAAACGAATTTGAATAAAGTTGCGTACACTGTTAAAATTTTTTATTCACATCAATCTGATTGATGTAAATAAAAACATGTAATAGGCCTATTTAGATTTTCAGGCTTTGACATCGAATAGAAATATTCAAAATAGGAAAACTAGGTGATCGACAGAGATTCCTTTTGCGTTCAACGAAAAAAGTTTGATGAACGTTGGTCCAAAAAAACTCAGATCTAGTGGTAAAATCTTGTCCACCAAATCGACCTTTACGAAAAACCATATTTCGGCCTGGCCCTAGAGGTGCTGCGCTCTCAAACTTTTACACGCGCTAGAGAATAATTAAAGCTTGGTAGCGCATTGCAGATTTTTAATCAAACAGTGTTAATCGCCAATTAATTCAACCGTTGTGACGAAATTTACAATTTGATTTTTATATTGCATGACAACAGAACTTGTTTGCATAGACGTACGAAGAACGACGTCATTTAATACCAGAATAAACAAAAATTACAAATAGTATGCACCTAATAAGAGAGAGAACTTAGATACATGTACTTTAAATGTGTGACTTATTGCCCACCCCGTGTGAACCATTCTGTCTCAGATATTTACGTGATCAGTCAGTTTTTGACGGTTCCATTTTCTGGCCTTTACATTACATGTAGAAAAATTTACGAACTACTTCGTAACAGTAACCTTCGCCATTTTATCGGTAGATCGATAAACGCACGATTAATCCTAATGCTAGAAGCACTGCAAATCATTGTAGCGAAAAACATAGATGGCCAGAAATACACCTATCTGTCATAATTATTACCACCGCTTCTGCTGTCCGATTTATTATTCCCGCGTCAAGACAGACACTTCCGTTTCTAAGAGATTGAAAGGTTTCCGTTCACCGCACAGGAGGAAGTTCCCGGATTCGTTAATGTCACTCGTCGTTGAATTTATTCGACGTATAAAATGTTTGTTTACGCGAAAACAGTGCAAAAAGTCGTGGCGGGTTGTATTGGTTTACCTGAGGAAATGAATGAATGAGCTGAAAAAATGACTGATGTGAATAATTATATATGTAAAAAAACTTACCAGTTTACAACTGTGTGTAATGACGATGTGATGATATCAGTCCTCTAAAACAGCAAAAATCATCTGGGTCCTTACAACACTCACACTATTGTGTGAGGTGTGATTGCAAACGCGAAATAACGTTCTTTGCCACGCTGGCCGTACAGCTGCTTGCAATCAGGTGCCAGAAGTACGAATCTACGGCAAAAAGCTTTTAAAACAGTTTAGTCGCGTGGATTTCCTTTCATAATTTATTAAATATAGTAATATTTTTTAGTCGTATTTGTAAGCATACATGCTGAGTGTTAATGATGACGATAATATCCTCGACTAAGAGGTTTTTGCTTATGCGGTGATAGCATTAAGCCTAGGCCTTTGATGTATGTACGGCAATAATTTACCGTTAATATATTTTTGTAGTTACTGTCCCATAGGATAACTGTGACAAATGTAGACAATTTAACAGCGCTTTTTCTTCTTCAATTTCTCTAATGGGTTTTGTGTAAACTCATTTGGTTTACACGAACATTGCAGTAATAATCGAAAATATTAGTGATTTTATTGCGTTCGCTTTTGGCGCTCTACGAATTTTATCGTTAGTATCATTAGCTTTGTCGAAAAACTCACTGTGCTCACAGTAAACTGTTCAATAAACCGATATCTTTCCAGATTTGCTTTGTATTACGTAGCCGTCGGGCTTTTCCATTCGCTGGACCGACGGTCTGGAACTCACTGCTAGATGAAGTCAGAGATCCGGCGTGTGATATTGACAGTTTCAAACAATTCTTTAAAACAATCACGTTCAGTCAGTACTAATGTGACGAGCGCATTAGATGTTAATTTAACGATATGTGCTATATAAATTTACATTTTATCAACTTACTTACTTACTTAGTATATTCCGTGTGTTGTTTGACAGATGCGGAGATGAGCGGAAAGAACGCAACCGAAGACTTGCTGCAGTCGTGGTTGACATCAGTGGAATACTCGATACTCGACTGGTCATCGATTGTCGTCCCGCCACCCGTCATAATCACGGGCATCATTGGCAATCCGCTGGCTGCCGTGATCCTACTGCGCATGCGCGTCTCAGACCTGTCAGCTGTGCGTTACTCCGTGGCGCTACTGGTGGTCAGCACGCTGAGGTTGTTCGCCGAGGGTACGATGGAATGGGTCGCTTACGCCACGTCGACCAAGTACATCATGCACCGCGCGGACTGGGTCTGCCGTCTCTGGAAGTTCCCGCCCTCTTTCCGAGCTACTGTGTTTTAGCAGGCCACGTTCTTGGAGGTCTTTATACGCCGTTCTGACGGGTGCTTTATAAATATGCAAATTGATAATTAACTGATTTCTTGATGGGTTGATTGCTTGATTGATTATTACTTGATTGATATTTTCTGTTGGCCAATCTCCTGGAAATTTTTAGTTTATCTTTTAACAGGACACGTTCTTGAGCCTCCATTTTTTGTGTTTTATACTTCACTGCTGATAACGATTGCAATGTCTTTTTTTCATTCAGTCTCTGGAAGTTCCTTTGTCTTTTCAGTCTGGCCAGTTTGTAGCAGGCCACGTTTCTGCAGTCGTTATGTAATGAATGTGTGGGCCTCTGTACGCCGTCTCCTGTAGTTCGTGTAACATAGCTGACAAACTAGTTATGACGTACAGTCTCTGGAAGTTTCTGCTGACGAGCGTCAAGGGCTGGGGAGCGTGGCTTGTCGTAGCTCTGGCGTCTGATCGTCTCGTCTACGTGACGGGAACGCCGGACTTCGTCACTACCGTCTGCTCGTCGTGCGTTTCGGGTGTTGTGCTCGTCGGCGTCGTCGTAGGGGTCATCGTCGTCGCCATACACGACCTCTGGGTTTACAGCCTCGCTCAAAGTGGCAGGCAAGGTAATACGCCGGGGTTTACGACCTCAGATTGGCATGCAACACACGGTTTACAGCCTCTGCAGTCTTCATGGTGGCAGGCAAAATAACACGCCTTGGTTTACAGCCTCGCGATGACAGCAGGTAAAGCTTTAGTTTTGTCCAACGTAACGCATGCAACGCAAAGGTCTTGCCTATTCTTCTTTGACGCAAGTGACGCAAGAAAAATACCTAAACATGCAACGAACAAACGCAGTAAACGCAACGAACGAAAGAAAAGTACGCAACGGATGCAGCTGTCGTAAGCGACGCAGCGACTAAAGCGCATGGATACAAGAGGTGTATATTCTTGCGTTGCATCCGTTGCGTTGAAGAGAAACTATAGAATAGAACGTAAACACGCCTGAGTTTACAGCCTCACGATATTCGGCAACTGCGGCGTGAACGAGTTGCCTGCGGCCGATGGCGGGCGAAATGTCGAGGCCGTGGTGTGGCCGTGGATCAACGTTGTCCTATTCGACGTTCTGCCGCTGCTGGTTGCTTGTCTCATCGTCGTTCCTTTGGCCATCGCCGCTCATCGCTTCCGTCGATTATAATATTTTATCGTTATTTCTCATCACAATGACATCATTTGCAAGACGTGTATCGCGACATTTACGGCCACACTTGGATCTGTCCACCGTCTGTCACACTCGGTTAAGCAAAAACTGCGTTTCCGGCATGAATTAAATTATGCATAACTAGTTTCTTCGATCACCGTTAGTCGCTTCCGTCGATCGCCGTCCATCGTCGTCGGCGACGGAGAACTGATGGGTACGATCTATGCCGCTCTGGCGACGCTGATCATCAACGTAGCCAGTGTTCTGCCGACATCCGTGTTCCGCCTGACCGTCTACTACCGACCGCCGCTGTTCGCTGCTTCCCACGAGCTGGCAGCCTACTACTCCGCGTTGACGGTGGTCTCGCTGCAGTTCGAAGTGTTCCTAGCTTTATCGCTACGTTCCATCCATGCGCACTGGTGTAAGTTAGCAAACCTCTGGCTTCTGGAAAAGTCGTTTCTAGATCTTATGTGATGTGCGCAGAAGCTCGACTATGCCATAACACTTCAGCAGGGGCAAAACAACCGCGCCCATGGCGTTGACGGTGGTCTCACTCTGCAGAAGTCTGCAATGTCGTAATCATCCACTCTTGACCATAATTATGCACTAACAACTGCAGAGACTTACCTGAGAAGGTGAAAAATACTTAACAGATTTATAATGGATTTTTGGAAGAATCGTTTGCATATTTCTGTAGTGAACGTCAAAGCTTTTGATACCAGAACGCATTAGCGGAGGCAAAACTACCTTTCTTCAGCGTTGACGGTGGTCTCGCTGATTACTTGCGTCTTTCAGCCCCATCCATGTACAGGTCCTTTACGCAGACACTTCCGGACATCTGGCTCCTGGAAATTTCCGGATCGTTCCGGTATGCGTCGTCGAAGGCAAAATGAGCCTTTTTATGACAACGTTGACGGTGGTTTCACTGATCAACTGTGTTCAGTCTGGGACGGTCTACATCGCGTTCTTTGCTGCCGTGTCGCCAATGCGTGCGGCCGTCCGCGCCGCGCTGTCCAAGCTACGACGAGTGGTCAACATCACCTCAGACAGCGCAGCACAAAGAGCGTCCACACAGGCGCCCCACAGCGAGCTGGAAATGCTCGACGTGCAGACTTCCAGATAGCAGAAACAGTCTTGCGAAAAATAATGATCACGCTATTAATCACTAAAAAGTTTTACGATTAATAGAATTTTAATCGTTAAAATTTTGACTAATTTTGCATGAATAAAAAAATTATAAAGTAGATAGTCAGTCACATTGTGACGAGCATCTAAAATTATTTTAATAATTTTTTTACAAAGCAACGTTTTAATCTGTCTAGAAGACTGAGTTAGAAAACAAAACACGCAATATTGTCGTCTCAATGCATCTGGGATAGCTTACAGCTCAATAACCACTGAAAGGTTGCTACACAAAAAATGTATTTTTTTAACAATTTTACTGACAATTCATGGTTAGTTTTTGTAAGGCTGACTACTAAAATAATTTTTATCGTTACCAGCTGTGAACAAAACGCTTCTTTGTAATTTTCGTCTTTCCAATTATTCTTGTTATAACGGTGTCTGGCCCCAGCCCCTTCACTTTGCAGACAGCGGTGGTGGTTTGATGTGGTTAAAGAATTAATCGTAATTGGACAAAATTGCTAGGTTTTTACTTTGATTGGTGACTGTTTGTGGATAGGTAGACCATCTGGGTATATCCTGACATTCAGCTTTTCGTCCCTCAAGTCCGGGTCACGCAACTGATTTTAATGACGCAGAAGGGAGCAACAGCATGTTGCAATTTAATTAAGACTAGAATCATAAACCAAAGCTGCAAGTCAAAAACATTTATTAAAACGTATTTATTAAAACGTATTTATTTTTGTGTTTTTATTATTGTGCGAAATCTGGCAGTAATGTTGAACTTTAAACGAAGATTTTAATACCTACTAAAGCTGATTTAATCGTTACTTCACATTGTATAGATTGTCACTGCAACTTAACGGTTGTATTTACAGTAGGCCTAATGAAGTGCAATACGAAAACTCAGTAATTTTAAGCGCGTTTGGTATTATTATGTAAATCAATTTTGTAATAGTAGATAAAATTCACTTTTTCAATGGCTTTGTTTATTGTTCAGCCAGCGACATTAAAAGTTATATGCAGGCTGTCATTTGAACCATTATTTGCCAGACCGTTTTAGTTAAAAAATTTTTTAAAGTACACTGTATTTAAAGTGGTTCAATTTTAAAGTTTTTAGTGGGCGTGTGTAATTGATTAATTGTTTGATGATTAAGTTTATTAGTTTCTTTATGATCTACGCACGTGCTTAGCAGTTAGAATAAAGTAGCCAACAGCAAAGCAAATAAAGTGTAAACATTAATAACGCAACAGTTGAAAAACAATAAAGAGAGCAATCAAATAGTCGCGCTTTAATATTATCAAAAACGTATTTTAAAACTTTTTTAACTTTCATATTTAAGCTTAAATTACTTATACAAATTTTCATTTGACTTATTTCACTGGTCACACTACAGTCAATAGCCTAGTCGTTTGTCGATTTGAGTAAAATCTAAAACCAAATATGTAAGCAAAAAATAATTTTACCGTCTTGCCACATTTTTGCGACGTAGCTGTTTTATGTAAATACACCTTGTCCGCAAAAACAAACCATTATTTTGGTGACGCATAGGCCTACAATATTTAACACGATTTATTGAAACAAATGCAGTAAAGAGGCCTAGCAGTAGTCTCAACGAACTGCATTTTCCGCATTGTTATGTTTCTATCCCTTCGTAGTTAACACTCGGAAAACAAATAAGTAGCCTAAGTGTGCGTCTGTAATTGGAGACAGTAACTTTCGATGATATTTTTATTAAAGTTAATGCGTTAACAATGGACCAGCTGGTTGTTCTGAATCATCACAACCATGAAAGTTGCAAATAAATGGGTTATAAGGGAAAACGACAAATATCGGTCTCTATTTCTAAAGTTGTCGTAGCAAATTTGGGGAACGTTATTCTGGATACTGTCCTGGTGATCACAACTCCAAGAGCCCAAGAAATTGACAATTATATCCTATAGTTTTATCAGTGAAAAGTCTGGCTCTGGCCATTACGTCGGGTAGGCCCATGCGCAGTAAATCGAAGCCTCCACACTAAACAATGGACACGTGAGCATACCTTATAGGGTGTTTACACGATCCAGCAAACGTCCAGCAAACGTCCAGCATTAGCACGTGTATTTTGAATACATGTACATTTGCTGGACGTTTGCTGGATCGTGTAAACACCCCATTACGTTCATGTGATGAACCTTAATCGCAAGGTAAGGTACACGACAGTTCGAGCTTTTTTTCGGTAGCCACGGCAACAAAATGGCTTCACGTGAGATATTTTGTTGCAATGCGATTGCGATAGTAATACTGAAATTAGAAATCAATTGTTTAGACAATATATCTGTTTACATTTTGTGTTTAAACCTAATAAATTGGCTTATAACGACACTGTATAGTTCCAGCAATATCATAAAATGGTTGAGAATGAAACGCTGGATCAAGATATCTTCCTATGGCGCATAAACAACACTAAAATTGACACTTGTTTCCCAAGAAAGATATTTTTCAATCATGTCTTTTGCATTCACGTACATCGAAGGTTAATAAATACGCAGATATTTTTGATAGCTGGAGCAAACAAACAATATTTGTTTTTATTGTTCTATTTTGAAGTGAAGTGCCATTTCGACTAAAACGTGTCGCCGCCCTATCTTGTAAAGAATTGTTAGGCGAAATCGTCGTTGCTAAGGCAAGCGATTCTGCCTATTCCTACACATTTCTTCGTAGCGCAGTCTGTGTGTCTGTCGTCTGTTGCGTTCGGGCATCCTGCTTAAACTTAGGTCTATCTACGGATTTGAATGCCATTTGGCAGATACACTCTTGTAGTTTAATGACACACTGTGGTAGATAAAGTACATAACTCCCAGGAATGGGAAATTTGAGATGTTGAACTTCCAGCCAAAATGTCAGACCATCAGTACTAACCTGCCACCTGGCGAATAAAAACGAGGAGTTGCGCACACTTGGGACAACGATTACGTTTTCTTTTTTGCCAAGTGACTTTGACGACTGCCCGTAAATGTAGGCCTATATATAACCACCGCAAACCTAACTAATTTAACTGTAGAAATTTTCTTTTATATTTGTCTGTGCATGTGAAGAAGATAAATTAATTGTTATAATATGACAAACTGGCAAGTTGTGCTGTTTCATAGATTTATTTCTAGCCTCAATAGCTTTTTCTTAGCACAAGTGACGTTATTTGATTGTGAGATTGTAACTAATAGCCTAATCGGTATATTAAATATAATTCAGAACTTGACATCGCTGGTATTTACCATAAATAAAAAAAATTGTAAACATAGTTAAACTAAATAAATTTGCTGTAATATACAGTTGAACATTTAAATTTCGCGAAGCAATGCAGCCCAAAGGTTTTCTTAGGTGAAAAGTAATGGACATTGTACGCTTAACAGAATTATTGAAATCGGTCCACGTTGTCAAAAGTATCACAAGAAGACTGCTGGTGTTTTATGACTCAGAGTCTAGACAACACGAATAATAACCTTCAGGTCTACGTGAGGGTCGACTGGCAATAAGGGAAAGGTGACGCCAAACACCTGCTTTTGTCACACACACACGCACACGTTCCGAAAATTACTTTTCACAGCATGCAATGTGCTACGTGCGTCTGTGCTTACCGTCAGAGTTATTATGCAACTGTTCTAATAGGCCTCATTATGCGTCTAGTCGTCCGTCCGTCCGTTCGTCCGTCTGTCTTCAAACTGAAAACACAAAGCGTAAAATACAACGTCGGAAAGCATAAGTAGTTTCTATTGTTTCTTATTTGGTTGCGGACACCTTGGGTGGTAGGACAGTACTGTTGTGGAGGGCACCGGCGGCATCGGACGGAGAGTAGCAGAGTGTTGCTATTAATTACTTTTATTACTTATGAGCAGTACTGCAGTAAACTGAAAATCTGGACATATATGATGTTGTAAAAACCATGTTTTCGTTGCAGCAATTTGCGCTAATTAGTGATATTTGGTGTCGATTAATTTTCACATTTACTTCGAAAAACCCGCCACTCGAGAAACAACCGGAGGTGTCAATACACAGGGTTATAATACCGCCCAAGATGTCATACAATTGTGCGAATGCGTACAGGGCAGGAACGACGAATGTGCTGATTTTCAACTGAAAACGTTAAAGCTCAAAAGAAATATTTTTTAGTTAACTTAAATAGAAAAGCGACAGCATTACAGGTGCAATTTAGTAACAAAATTTTTTACTTAAAATATTTAGATGAATACGGTTACAGCTTTAGAGCGAGCAAACTGAGCACAATTATTCGCTGCATGCGAAGTACGAACAATCTGCTTTAGTTTTGAACATCTAAAGTTTCTGCGATTAGCATTCAGGTAAAAAATTTTACCGGTTATGTCGTGCTAATAAGAATTGTATTTTATAATATAAAATACAAGATGATATAAACCACGCCATTTGCATGCGACTTTGTTTTACGTTTGTTTTATTTTCATCACACAGACGTCGTCTAACTGAGCTTCTTCAGTTTATACCATTTTATTCTATCGGGTGCCACAAAAAAGTAAAATTTCTTTCGTTTACAGAATGTTTGCAAAACAAAAGGCGCACTTATTTTGTGCTGCAAAATGGTTATTTGAACAACGTAATAAACAGCTTGTTAATCAATGTGGAAACTTGAAGTGTCTACGGCCAGCTTTTACACATGCATTTAATTTTTTGACAAGTTTACTCAGCGCGTTAGAAATTGTCAATTAAGACAATAACAAATCGAAATTTAAAAAACTTCACGGACTTTGCTTATAAAGCGCACGTCACCAACAACAATGTTTTCAGTGCTCGTTACTGATCACAGTACTAAGTTGTTAAATGTGCAAAATTACAGTGTTGTCTCGCAAAAAAAATCTATAACGTTGCAGTAGTAAGAAAATAATATCAAATGCTGCTTGGCTTGTTATGCGGGTAGGAACATGTAATAAGTGTGTAAATTTTCGCATTGAAATTTCAAGCGATGGCAAAGAAAATGACAAAAATAACTTTCGCCGATAGTTTTCTGTCGCACCCTGTATTTCGCAGTTTTCGTCATACTAAGTAATTGGTTGTGCGCTTTTTACGCGTATGATGTTGTTGACCTTTCATTCTTTTTGCTCGGGGAATTCGTCGCGGATTGCTTATTTTTCTACGCGGGCGGGTCATCGGTCGATTGGGGTCGCGTCTTCGCTGGTTCCCCAGTAGCTCGGTGGGTGGTCATTTCCCACTGGCAATGGTGGGCCACCCTCGGGCAAACGGAGATGTAAAACCGCCAACGGGGCCATAAACCACTCCATCGCGCACATGCAGCGACCATATCCGGCGCAATAAGCGCTCTACCCGCCTTTCTTCGACGCTTCCGCGAGGAAAATTACTATTTTCGAGGTACCCAGTTAAAAAAAGACTCGCAGATAGTGTCAGAAACTGGAACACGGCGGTTAACTAAACATTCTATGCTTTTGCCAATTTTTGCACATCAATAATACCCAATTGCATGCTTAGATTTTGACAAAATTAATGACTCTAATGTTTAACGGCCGATCCGTAAGCCGTTATTTACTCTTGCCTGTCGGACAACGAGTGACATAATCGGATTTTATTCACCGCATTACGCTGATGCATAGAAAGATACAGGGCAGGTGGCACGTAAACTATAAAAATGATATAACCACATCTCATCGTAACATTCTGAAATTTCAATTTTTCAAACCTAATATATATAGTTTCTTGAAAAAAAAACCAGCGATCTTCTTTCTAGCATCGAGGAAAGCGTTGTAAACTGCACCGGCGTGTTCGGGTCGGACTGTTTGAATGATTTTAGCTTCTGCCAATTTTAGTATTTAAAATGACATTTTCTGACATGCAAACGTATTTTAAATCACGAAAACTTGTTTATCTCATTAAGCTTTAACGCTTTCAAGCCTTTAAGCATATCATAATTTAGGCATTTTCGCTTGTTACGCTCGTGTCTGTTGTCAGCAATATTTTGTAAATTATAGACAGCGCGAAACCCGAAGTGCTAAGAGACTGTATATGCACACGTATGTAAACTCATTTTGTAAACTGAAGTATTAGTGGTGGGCTATATGTGAACCGAAGAAAAAAATCAGGAATTCGGTGAGCGCTTCGTAGACGTATGATAGACAGTCGTCAATGGTGTTGTGACCTACGGTAACGGTAGCAAAGGTTGCATACAAGAAACTGAGCCGTGCAGCGACCCCGGGCACCTGTCAACAATGGGACCGATGACATGACGCAAATTGGATGTATTAATGCTGACAATGCATGTGTGTGTGCTAAGATTTGCGTGTTCGTGTCGTGAATCCAAACTCCGCTGTCTACGTATTGGCGTCCGCCATTATGAGAGTGCGCCATTCCGACGGATCGCCAACAACCTGTTTTAGACGACGACTAAACCGTTTTACCGTATCCGTAACCCTAACCATATTTCTAACCCTATTCCTTTCGGAATGGCAGACCTTCGGAATTACCGTTCATAATCAATTTTTACTGACAGCATAAGCGCACAAAGGCTCAAGCACAAAAAATATACAAACCACAAATTATAGCTATAATACTACATAGTCTGTTACATAATAAAGTTATTATCATCATCTTTGCCGTCGTCGTGCCAGAAAATTTTTTTCCTTTACTTAAATGATAAAGGTTTCTTTTTATCGAAGCTGCACGCTATAGTAAGATCTCAAACGTTTTAAGAGATCATTCAAAAGCTTATTACCATCTAGTTCTTCAAAACCAAAGTAAAGCACTCACTCTTTTACAATGTTCATGTTATTCGTTTGGAACAACTTCATGAATAGTCTGTTACTCGTAAATAAATTATACACCAAAAACTACTCGTCGCAAACGACTGGAACGAAGTTGTAATTCGAAAAGATTATTTTTAGTAACGTAAACGTAACGTAAAGTCTTCTCCGAGCCTTAAGGTCCATAGGGCGGCGCTTATCTCCGTTTCCTGCCGTATGCGGGGGAAAAAGTGCTCTCAAGAATGTCTTATGTATATTACTTGTTTTATATAGCGTCGGGTGATAAGGTTGCATGGTGGACCCCAACGGACTGATTTCTATAGCTCAGTTCAGAGAGATAACACGAGTATTGCAGCCAGATTTGTACGTTTTCGTATTTATACAACGACGCGTGAAACAAATCTTGTGTATGAAACGTTGTTTGTTCCATATCTTTTACCACCTATATTTTAGCAATAGCTCGAGTCGTTTGGCCTACCGTCGTGATAGCAGTCTGAAAAATATAAAAAAAATTAAACCATTTCTACATTAATACTTGTTAAAGCGTTTCGCGGTTAAATAATTTTACATCTAAATACATTAATAGCTTCGTCTTTATGCCAAAACAATTTGCCGGCCCGTGGACGATATCTTATACTGCGTTATATTTCGAAAACGCTATTTTAGTACGGTTTAGTAATTTAGAAAAATTGTGAGAGTAACTACTAGCTATATTTGTTGTCGCTATACTTACTAAAATCGCGATTTTGTGATTTCGGCTGTTGACAGTTACATTTAAATTTTCTAGCGTGCAGCAAAAAGTATCTTTAAAAGCTATTTTTGTCATTTTTAGCAATCGCTCGAAATTTTAAAGTTAAATTTTATCAGTTTATTATCTGCCAATTAAATTAATAAACGGTGTCAAAATTTTCCAGCTATTACTTTATCATTAACGCTATCAGCGATTAGATGGTGCACAGTTATTTTTAATCAGTGTTATTTATTACGTTATTAAATTTTTAAATGTGTAAAATCACGGTGTTGTTTTATAAAAATTGTCGTAATTTTGCAACAGTAAGAGAATACCAAATACTGCTTGGCTTTTTATGGAAATATAATCAAGCAATAAGTGTCTAGAAATTGCTCGCCAAAATTTTTAGCGGTTGCCCAGAAAACTTTGAAGAATATTTTATGCAGCACCCTGTAAGTCCTATTTATCTGTGTCTTCTTTATAAACGAGCGTGTTAAACAACAATGTAGTGTATTATATCGAATATAGCGGCATAAAAGTCAGATAGTTCGATGCCTCATTTTGTTTAATTTTGCCGTTTGATCTGCGCCCATCGAAAACTGCCGTATCAAAGTTGAGATCACATCTTGCCTTGTTCGCAGACGCTGTATCCAAAGGCGTAACTTGCAATCAATCAGTGGGGATACCAATTTCACTTCTGCCATTGCTATATTTGTCGTGAAGCCGAGCTAAAATGTTTACCCTTACAGTCCCCCACTTTCCTCATTTTTGACATCGCTGCCGCCATCGCAAAACTTTTGTGTCGAAAACTGGCTGCTGACCCAACAGTGGCGCTAAACGTTAAAGTTTGGGGGCATTTCTGAGCAGAGATAAAGCTCGGGCACGGAGAAAAGTTTTTTTTTAAATTGGGCGGTATTTCTTTTCCTAGCTGACTAAGGGTTTCGGTGAACGTCGATAGTAAGCTCCCAGCAGGATCCAGGACGGAAAATCCACCCTGATGCATTTTAAACGTTATGAGCGCATTTGCCGTACGCCAGAAAACTAGGCGATACGGTATCACGCGTAGGGTTTACTCCCACAAAAGTAACGCCAATAGCTGCAGCCATGCAACGAACTACGTTGCGGCCAACCGTCGCATCCATCGCTAGTTCGCTGGCGTATCGATAGATAGCAAGGTGAATAATGAATCTACGAGGAGGCCTGCGGATATTTACAACACACTAGCGAGCTTGGAGACTGTTTGTTGGATAGATGGACCGTATTGACAATCGAACACGCAGTCTGCTCGTGACGTCACGGTGGTGTCACTGATGGCGTGTGAAGAAACAGTGTCTAAGAATGCCGTAAGAAATGCACACAAACTGTTTGACATGATATTGACTGGGCTAAAACGTAGAATCGTTGGCGTATTTAAAATTAAAGAAAAAAAAGAAAATCTAAGAAAGCTGAAGTTTTTTGTTATACATAAATTTGAATGTTTTAAGAAGCAAAACTGCAAATTTTAGCGCCGAGAGGCCATATAGGTTGCCGATAAATACGCCGCTGCTTAGAATAATGCATGCTTTATTATGCGGCGGTTCTAACAGGCCGTATTAAGGATCTTGTCCGTCTGGCTGTTGGTCTGTCTGTTTGCTTAAACTCAAAAACAAGAAACGTAGAAAAATGAAATTCCGTGTAAACGTTTTGCAAAACAGGAGTGACTGGCGTTCTGATTTTCAGATCAAAAGGTCAACTTTTAGAGGTAAGGTTAAAGTTAGGGTTGCACACGTCTAAACGGACGCATGGACGGCACTAGAAATCTAAAGCTAAGGGAACAACGGGAAGCAAGAGCACAGGTGGGCAATAATTTTTTGTGCCCGCCAAATGTCGACCTTATTCAGTTGTTGTTTGCATCAAAAAATGTATCGGAGTCCAGGAGCAGATCCTTTGGTCGGGGGACAAAAAGAAACGAAGCCCACCAAAGGCTGAAACACTTTTAGCTTTTGAACGTGCAATAAAAGCCGCAAATTCGCCTGCTTTTTAATGTTTAAAAACGCAAAAAGTCACATATATCTGTGTTGTCTTGCAAAAAGGACGTTTAATAAGTCACACCTTGCTATGTGTATGGTTATCAGAAGGCACTTTATTACCATCAAAATTTTTCCTGAGGCGCAGCTAGGGGCAAGGGCAAAGGCACGGTGCAGCTGCCCCTCTGCTTCTCTCCCTCCTCTGACCCCGCCCATGGGCGGACGGCCGCATAATGTGTCGCTACCGGACCGATGTATTTTTCTAGTTTTGATTTTGTCGTGCATGTGATATTATGACATTATGGCGTTAGTTATCAAGTAGCATTGCTAATTTTAAAGCAGCTGATGTCGGTTGTAAAGAAACAACGAACGAACGAATCAATCATTTAAGAATTCTTCAGCGCAATCAAGCGTGACGCATCTCGCTGCATTCTGGTATATCTAATGTCGGAATACCCCTTAAATGAAATACGTATCACGTCACACAATACCGGAACTCGTTATGACGACTGTTTTACTTTTAGTGTTGTTTTATAGCATATACAATGTACAGTAGGTGGCGTCGCGTCGCCTACTCACGATTTTCGATATGCAATAACATCGAGCATGGCAAACCGTGACGTCTATAGGTGATGTCTATTGCCATCGATAAATCACAGCTGTAATATCCTTGCTGATAGCGACGCCGGACTTATCTTAGCTCGGTCTCTTTGTCTGTATATTTCGATCTTTGGCCGGATCTGGTCGGGTGCAGCGCAGACTAACTTAATCCGCAGCTGATCCGGCCGCGGCTGTCAACAGGACCGGTTTAAAGCCGTCATTAATTTGCTGCGAGTCGACGTTATGGGTGTCCATGTTTCTGACTACTAAGGCTCGTACAGAGCGACGTGACTGAACTGAACTGAACTGGCATGGTTTAGTTTTTATAGGCAAGCATGACAAGCCCACTGATCATTGGTTGACGCGTAGTCACGTGAACCGCCGACGTCGTTAGACGGTGCCTGCTGTAATGCATTACTGCTTACCCATTGTTCAGTTGGTCAAAACTAAACCATGTCCGTTTGGTTCAATTTAGTTCAGTTACGTCGCTCTGTGCGCGCCTATACGTCGCCTCGTGGGCCATATAAGGTCGTAGTTTGAAGAGCACTGTAGCTGAAACCCTACTGGTGGGTGTTGAGAATCTCAAGATACGGTAAAGTCGTCAAAGTCTTGCGTTTATCTGTTCTCCATACAGGTGACGAGTGCACGGTTCGCTATATATCGCTGTTGTGTTAATACTTAACCCATTTTTGCTAGAATTATTTTGTGATTTACCATCAAAATGAGTGTTCCATTTTTAGAACTTTGAGAAAAAATGGGTTAAGCTTCGCTTTGGCGCAGTTTTTCGTTAAATTGATAAATTTAACTTTACCTGTTTAGGCGCGTGCGGTACAAATTGATGTGATATCTGTAATCTATTGCACATTTTGTTCAGTTTAGCTTGTGAGAATGTTATTTTTATGTTAGATGTAGACTGATGTGTTGCGTGAATTGCATTTTAGCATTTATGCTCAAGAGAGTGAAACTACTTCGTAAGCAACTAGTACTATTACTACTAAAATTTTAACTTGAATGCACTGAAAAAACATCGGCTTGCTCGGTACTTTTAAACCATTAGCGATTGCAATCAGAAGACGATGAATGCAGTAAACGACACACCAGGAAATCTATAATAAATCGTCATCATCACAAGTAGCCTAATACCAATCAGATGTATCTCAGCCGCACTTAATGCCAATAGACCACTTTAAAGTCTGCAGTGTTTTGTTTCTGGGCATACAATACACAACGAGAACACCAGCCAAACATTAATCGTGCGAAATTAACAAAGAAGCAGCGAAGAATTCGTTAAAACCGACAAGAGAAGAGATTTATCTTATGCGACGAAAGAACAGAAAAGTTAATTGAATTTCTCTGGTCTTTTATTTCTTGCCACAGTCTGCTGTGAAAAATTGCCGTTAGCTTATTTTTTACGGTTAGCAGCACTAAGTAGTCTTTTAGTACAATGTAAAGGAAGCTTTAGAGTGTTTTTGTTTCGTCGTTATTAGCGAATCTCAGTTATTTATTTCTCGGAGGCGTTTTCGCTTATAATCTAATTTTTATATAAACATTTTGTTAGACAGTTTTACATATTAAATAAGCTGACGCTAATACAAATGTTAATGCCTTTGTTGGTTATTTCATAACAGCAAAGGATAAAATGTTGCCGGTGAAAAAAAAATAAATGAAAAGATTTTTAAAAGAGTATTATTGGGATGTCGTTAATAATTTAGTGCACTAGGCCTACAGTTAATTTTATAGGCTTAAGTGTAAACAGTCAAACACTAAACAGATCAAAACACTTAGGGCCTATATTAATATATTTAAACAAAAAATTTCAGCTAATGCTCACGAGACGCGCGAAAGCTTATAGCAGTTCCGGTTTAGTAGTTTAGCTGAAAATTGAGGTGTTCACGCTAAGTTAACATACAAATACTAAATTCTTTATCTGGATCGCATAACGATAGTTTCGTGGCGCCACCTTGTGAATGATATAGACTCGTGTCGCAGCTCGAAATCGCCAAAAATCCATAAAACCCTCTATTTTGGCGTTCAAGGTTATTTAAGGTCATTGAATTTGGTGCCAATCGATAGCCAGTGAACGACTTCCTTCTAGTGATTAATAGTAATCTAGGCCCTATCTCGCACCGTTAGTGAGATACAGCGACTTATTGGCCAAAAATCGCAAATTTTGCCCACCCCCCTCTCATTTAGCGCCCTCGTTCGGGGTTTCCCCTTCGAACTTATGGAAAAGCTTTACGGTTTCTGAAACTAGAGTCTTCCGGGCAGCCGACGGTAAAGATTTGGTGATCGTAGCTTGCACCGCTTTTGACTGATCCACCCGTGTGACAGACGGACGGACAAACGGACGGACGGACAGAATTGTGATGGCTAAGACCCGCTGAAAGCAGTAAGTGATTTCGCGCGTAAAAAACTATTTTACATTATCGAGACCAATTTTCAGCTATAACTACTGAACCGGAAATGCTACAGGCTTTCACTCGTCCCGTGAGCCTGAACTCAAATTTCTTGTTAGAAAAGCCAGCATCCTTGATGAGATATTGCTGACTTTTATTTAATCGGCCGATCAAACGGACGACTGTTTTTCAAAGCACTGCTAAGCAGCCGCTGCTTGTATCATTTACTGGCTTTTTCGAGCTTTGCCTGTCAAGTTTCTAACTTGCGAATATTTACGATCTTTACAAATTATAAAGAAAATAATAGTAGAGGCGAATGACAACGTTTATGGCGCTGCATTGTTATGGCCCTGCTATTGCGAGAATTTATCCATTCATTTGACTAATGCTGTCCAGTGCACCGAGGTCACAGATCAACCTATATAGCCAGAGCTCTACAGTGTCCACTGTACAGATTCACTCAGCGCTGCCATTTATTATTATTACTGCGCTATAAAGGCGCCGATGGTACTCATTTTAGCCCCGCAGAAGTCCGACTAGAGGGTGCCATTAAGTGTCAGAGCGAAGAGCCGTGGGGTTATTATTTGCGTGTGAGTTTCATTTCGGCGAGAAATCGCCAAGCTCCCGAACTGCGGATCGAAGATCGTATAACATCTTAGGTTGCGTGACGTCAGCGTTAACGGACACCTTAGGTGGTTTCCTCGAAGTGATGTCGCGCGTTTCATAAGCATTGGCTCAATTTTGTTGTTTACAATGTTTGTGGTTCGTCACGCTTGACTGAAATATAGAACATGATAAAAAAACTAGCAGCTACAATTTTACTATTTTTATCGAAATTTAAAATAAAGTGGCTATGAAGGAGGCTAACAGACAGATCGACCTAACGGGAAATAAAGTCGTTTCTGTGCATGAACATGTGGAAATATCGCCGAACAGCTGTGGATACACTAATATGCCAGGTAGTCTAAATTTTCGACATTTTCACAGATAATGTAAGTTTTGTTTAACGGCGTTTCACCATAACTACTAACATTGTCGGGTGCAGCTCTGCAACTGTTTTACCACCTAAGGTATTTGCAACAGAGAAACGATAGAAACTAAACTACCTAAGCCGTCCGACTGCCAAATTAAAGGTCATCGTTCGATCGCCGGTAGCGTGACGTTACTGTCTCGGAGTGTCTCGAACATTTTCCTTCCCTGAAATGTTACAGAACATGCCGCTCATGCGTGACGCTCGTTGGGTGCGGTGCACGTATAGCTATTAATCAAAAGCCCATTATAGAGCTACGGAGCCTCGCCTGCCATGTGGGATCACAGAGTGTTAGCTGTCACCCGACACAGGTGAACGCGTTTCGCCTTAACCCCAGTTTGACAGACTGGTACTCGATTTATTCACCCCAGAGGGAAGAAAGGCTGAGTTGGCCTTAAACTTACCATCGATAACCCACATTACGAGACACTCCATAAATCAAAGGAAACCCACACGAGTCACAATCAGCTGAACGATTCCAGCGCGCGTCGTGACATTGCATCAACCATGCGTCTACGATTGGAGTGGGCTAACTAGACTTTGTCAGCTCTCTCGTACCAACTTACCCGCCTTCTGTCGAACCCAGTAGCATCAAATAACGACTGATGTTCTACTTCTATCCTGCGTGCGTTTTCCGCTGCAAAGCTGCACGGAATCGTTAGTGCCAAATTATTGTTACCGGTCTGAAATATACCGTCATATCGCCGTATTGCGTTTTATGCATGCGCAGGAATTAATGATAGTCGATCTATCACTCGTCTGCTTTAGTGTCTTTGTCAGCACGCGATAGCTACAATGTGTTCGCGGCGGGATATTCATAAAATGGAAGCTTCACATCGGTCACCGTTATAGATTTGCAATAATAATATATTTCTCACCGGAATGGTGTGAAACAAAGTTTAGAATATTATCGTTTCGGGAATTATTTTATTTGCTGCAGTAACATTTTATGCTGTTTAGTATATACTACTCAGTTTCGTCATTGTAGACGGTGTTTCATAAAAAGGGACCCTTTTTGTTTTTCTCATAATTCACTCAAATGATAATCAATTTACACCAAATTTTTACTAGTTGTAGCTAAAGAAATATTGATTCAAAATATTGCAATAAAATATGGCAGTTAATTCAATATTCTTTGCCAGTCGTGACGTTATGCTGACATCATAATGTGTCACGGGTACAAGCTTGATAGTCTCAACTGGTGCTGTCTATCGCTACCCTGCTCCGATGGTGAAAAAATTGGTTTGCCGATGACAATTTTTTGAAGTTTTACAGTTGCAGCCACAAAACGTGCAAAGCGATCGCATTTACGTGTTTGTGGGGATAGTTGGAATTTCATATGTTCGAGCAAAACAGTGCACTAGCACACCGAGCTTGCAAAATGGTTGTGTTTTTGGATCGCAAGATGCTTGATTTCATGTCCCCATGTTGCTTAGTGCTGACACGATAAACATTTTTCATTAGCAAACCAGAATGAGTTTACCATTGAAGCTGTGTAGCAACTGACAGCACCAGTTGAGACTATCAAGCTTGTACCTGTGACACACTATGACGTCAGCATTACGTCACGACTAACAAAAGAATATTTAATCAGTTGTCATTTATTCCTGCAATATTTTGAATTAGTATTTTTCAGCTACAACTGGCAAAAATTTTATGTAAATGGATCATCATTTGAGTGAATTATGAGAAAAACAAAAAGGGGTCCCTTTTTTATGAAACACTGTGTACTACTACTACTACTAACTACTATGAAAAGATCTCAGAGATATTTCGTATACAAGCCGAGTTATAGTCCATTTTGTCCCAAATTTCAGTGCCATGGCAACACTGGTCAAGGGTAAATACAAGGAACGAGGATGAAAAAGGGAAAGGCCGGTACATAACAGGGGAAAGGGAAGGAGAAGCAAAAACAGTACGTCAGTGTTGCTGCTAGCATTGTAGAATGACGTCATTGCTATTATGACGTCACTCACGCGCCGCTGCATTATAAGTCATCATGTGCATAGACAGACGGACTGACAGAGAGACAGAAAAAGTGATTACTTAATCTCCACCAATGTTCGCTACGTTCGCCTTGGCAGATACAACAGGACAGTGCCATGTCTTGAAACAGTCTGAAGCACAATGAATACAGCTAGATCTACTGACAATCATCCATCTTCTGAAGAATCTGTCGATCGTATGCTTCGATTTACACCAAATTTTGACTTGCGGAAACTAATGGTGCCTGCGCCGGTGCCACCGGCAGCTGTCAAACTGGTGACTTTCTTCTCACGAAACTTAATCTTCGGTTCATTGGTAACAGTCAGAGTTTTCACTTCGCAAGTGCTGGACTCTTGAGGCAGCTGAAGATCAACGGGTTTCTCATCTCTGTCAACACAACACACAGACAGTTTCAATGCACTCACGCTCAATCCAGAGGTGGGAGGCATGGCCCCCTTGGGCCATGCAGAAGGTCATAAGTTCATAACTAATCACTATGGTCAGACTGTAGACTATTGAATTACTGAGATTGTTCTGACATTCTCTTTCAAAGTGTTCAAAAAACCATTCTGACTGCTGAAACTGCAGAAAACCCCTTTATTTTCCAGGGCTCCATCCAAACCCCACAGGGGGGAGGTTATATCACTCCCCCAAAGATTGTAGCTGGCAGGGAGCAAACCCTCCCAAGAACCGTCCCAGCTTCTCAGTGCGCATCCACTGCCCCACTTTTCCAGAGCTTCCATGACTGCTGAAACAGAGTAACTGTTTATCAGTTAGTCTGCTCAGAAGATCGGCAGAACGAGTACAAGCAATAACTGACTGGAGCAACACCATATTCAGTCAAGTATATTCTTTAGCACTGCACGTGGCGGCTCAGCCTAGCGGTAACATCGTTGGTAGCATCAACAGAGTTACTCAACACTGAGCCAAGCTAGAAGTAAGAGGGAATGATTGTAATATTGGCTTGGTACGTAACCAAGCCACCCATGCCAACATAGCCTGGCCATCCCTCCAGGTGCAATGAGTACCAACGAAAGCCGGGGCATAAACAGGCACAGCATGCAATGCACTAGCCCTGTATCCATGGTCAGCAGTGTGAGCTGATGTCTAAACCTAATGACCAATTCACACCTACGACACCGATGCAATTCAACTTAACTGTAGAGTTGCGTCGGTGTTGTAAATGTGAACTTGAATTGCCGACACTACTCAACTGTCATCACTGGTGTATTCACACCTATGACGCTGATGTGACTCAACTGTCACGACTGTTGCTGACAGTTGAACCGTGTCATCAGCTGTGTAATTTTTGTCTAAACCTACAATGCGAAGTCACATCATGGATGTGAAAAGGCCACAAGGAAACAAACATCAATGCTGCCCTTAAAGGCTTATGGGTAAGAAATGGCCAAAGACTGCCGACTCACATGTCCTGTTGAACGACCATCTGCCAGGCTCCATAAGCCGACTGGTGCAGTGCAGACTGGGCATGATGATGATCAAAGTGATGATCTAGTGATGAGGTCTTTGCATCTGCTGCTGATGTGTCTTCTTGAGCATTTTTGTCACCATGTGTCCACTCATTTGAGTCGATCTTGTCAAAACACACAACATAACCAAACTAGACAAGCATGTCGGCAGACTGCCGACACAAAATATGCATGCAGCTGTCCATGTAGGTATTGCTTACTTGTTTTCACGCCTGCAGTAGTTAACGTGTGGGGTGCTAGCCTGTTGAGAAAGCTTAGCACCCCATGCTTTTGACCTTGCCCCTCACCCCCTGTTACACTCTGAGCACAATCTGCTAAATACTGGGCCCAGTTTAAAACAGTCATGCCAGTATCAAAATCTCATATTATGATGCTTGATTTGCGGATTCCAACTGATTCTTAGGACTGTAGCTTCATTACTTAGCAATTAACTCATTGGATTTTTCCTCCACCAGTAAAGTTCTATATTCCAGAAGACACTGTCATCTGTGCCTATACCAGTTTCACAAAGAAAAAAACTAAATATACGGTTCACACAATTCACAAGCTGATCAATGATTCAGCCACATAAAATGTAAACATCAGCTCGTCACTAATTTATCTATTTCTAAGCTAGTTCTCCGACCACTCAACCGATACAGCCTCCCTTCCCTTGAATGGTAAATCAATCAAACGTTGTACAACCTTGCTGACATCTGGTTGCTGTGCAGTTTTCTTCTTCTTAGCAGCAGGTGGTCTATCTGTGTGGTCTGTTTTGATATCTGCCGGTGTAACGTCCACCTGCGATGATGATGATGATGCAGGCAGCTCCCACCGCGACTCTGTAAATAAAACAGACACACCTGTTAAATAGTTCAAAGTTTGTGGCATGAAATAAAAAAAACACAAAACAGTGCAAGCGATCGTAGCTTTCAAAGCTCCACCGAGAATGCATGGAAAAGCAAACTGAGCTTACGTTTATGCCTTATCTCTTAATGCTAAATAATCCTGCACATGATTTGTTTCATTTAATTATTCATTTTTTATTTATTACATTTCTTTATTTTCATACCTCAATCCAATTTCATTCTCTTGTTCCACTAATAATGAATTTGCAAATTTATGGATATTTATTTCACGTGGATGGCATCTAGTAGAGCTTATTCTCAAACTGAAAATGCACAAAAATCCCAGAACCCTGATGGGTTTTGGGGTTTTTGTGCATTTTCACTTAGGCATTTTTAAAAACGTAAGTTTAATCAAAAAACTGGCAAAGCTTTTTTTAAATAGATAATTTATTAGTCCGCCCGGAAGCGATAGCTTGCGGAGCGGACTTAAGTTTTAGCCCAGATATTTTATTTTTTTTTATCTGAGCGCGAGATCTCCGAGATGCGTGGGCCGACCGACGTGAAGTTTTGCACGGTGGTCAGTACTAGGCCGAATTTTATAATGCCAGTCCAAAATTTTGAGGGGCACACCCCAAAAAAATTTCAGGGGCCAAAAACATGCAAAATTTGGCCCGATTTCGGACGACTTCGAAGTTCGGCGGCGAATATCTCCGAAACGGATGAAGATATTCAAAATCGGAT
>Ga0056128_1002069_pt1 | contig 23403 bp, 13 predicted proteins | sample WorMetLIZISLAND2_FD_71113 | JGI IMG/M metagenome (GOLD analysis project Ga0056128, IMG submission 71113) | Marine gutless worms symbiont microbial communities from Max Planck institute for Marine Microbiology, Germany - Olavius geniculatus... ... | reverse complement strand
ACTACGATATTGAGTACGTTTTGACGGTTTTCTCAGCTAATCATTATTATTATTAGGCACAGTTTGTTGGAGTTATTTCAAAACGTAATAGGGGTCCGGTTTTTTTTGAGACACAGTGTATGTGAGCATCCGTGCATGTACTGTGAATTGAATTGGTCTAATTCTTATGACTACGTAACATTTGCTCAGTTGCGTACAAAATAAATGAATGCAATGAAATACAAACAAACAACTGTCAAATTGTGAACAAATAAAATAAACATTACTGCCTTTGTAACATTACTGGCAGAGAGCCAGCAGACTACATGCTCTACAATGCAGAGATAATGAAATTACGACACGCGAGATAAAATGTCTTCTTATTCTTTATGTACACAAACGGAACGATGACAACTAACATGCAGTCAACAACTGATGAGCATTAATGCAATTTTCAGCAATTCTGCCACTTAGTACGATAAGCACTCTTGTTCAATAACTGGTACCGATATGCAGATCACTGCAAAAAATAACAAATTATTTGAGGACAAATACCTCAACTTGGACTGGAGTGTAAAATCCGAAATTTGGTACATCCACAATCTAAGCACAAGGTACATAACACAATTTGAAAATAAAAAAAGTCTTAATCGTTATGCATGTGTACGCTAAACAATGAGAACTAACTCAAAATCATTAACTGCAACAGAGCTATTGATGATGCTTTCGGGCTACGTTCTGCCTTACAGCATTTCGGCAGCCCAAATTATAACACAAAAAATGTTTGTTTTTTTGCACACAATTTCAAGCCTGCAGCATCAACATACACATTGTAACAGAGCCGCAGCACGCACCGCATGAGATTTCAGATATTACATAACTGCAACACTAGACCCAGGATGACAAAAAATAAAAATACAGAAAAGAAGCGATTTTCTGATACAGCTTTGCCTAAGCACAATACAAATTAACAGCAGAAATTAACATAGGACACAAGTCCAGCATGGAATGATAGAAGATTATTACAGTAGTACTATTGCTTGTTAAACATCCATCTAACTGATTCACGTAGATGGCTAGCGCTTACGTGCAAAATTAAAGCTTCGTGCAAATTGCATGCAATTGCCCAAAGTTACCTAAAAACCAAAGCTTTGTGCAATTTGGTTTCTACGCAATTTTTAGCAGTTGCATGCAACTTGCTATTTTATATGTAGGCAACGTCTTATATTTGAATGTTCCTGAGCTGGCAAAATTTACAGCAAACTAGCAACATTACTTGATATGTACAGCGGCAGCCACACGAGGCAAATGATTTCTCTTCAACTCAGCAAAGTTGCAACGACATTGTGTCAAATCAGAACAGAGTCCAATCCACAGACACATGGCATCCAGAGCCGTATTTAGGGGGGGGACGGAGGTTTGCAGGTTCAACCCCCAAAAAAATGTTGGAAATTTTTAAACTTAATGTAACAATTCTGCGTATAACAGTGCAACATTTTTTCTGCTCACCTTGCTTGCTGATTATTTATACCTCCAGCTTTAAAGGCCAAGTCACAGGAAAAAATGATATTGTTCAAATGTGTGTACAATGTAATGCTATTTAATAACACGCTAATCAGTTGAAATAAAAACATCGCGTTACATAAATTTCAATAAAAATAATATTGTGCAAATGAAATGATGACGTCACCTAATGCGCTTTGTTTATAGCATGTATTGCAGCGTGTGAAAAATTTAACACGCCATGAGCTGGCCATAGCGTCGATGCAGCGCATGCTCAGAGAGGGGAACTAGCTTGCATTCAGGAAGCGAAGGTTAGAATCTGTCGGCGATTGGTGCAACAGAAAGGGCATACAGTCGGCCTACTTCCTGTATGACAGCAACTTCTCGAAATGCAAGCAGTCTTTTCGCGTGGTACTGCGCTCCATCGACGCTGCTAGCATCCAAATTCTGTTGAACGCTACATTGATGCTAACAGTTGTTTGTGATGTCACAGTTTCGTCACATTTGTCTACTTTAAACTTTATTTTTACAGTATAAAATAATACTGGCAACAGAAAGGTTAATAAATATTGATAAATTAACATGTGATTAAGCCAATTAGCACTTTATAACAGTTACGTAAACTGATGCGACTTGGCCTTCAAATCTGTTACACCTTTATCGTTTAAACTGCATGCACTAAATTTGGTCAGTTAATTCTAAGGAAAATAATTAAAATTGTTGCCAACAGATGCCATATTTTAAGGCTAAAATGCACTAAATTCAATATCGGCTGGGGACCCCACTAGGGGAGCTAAGTGCTCCCCAAGCCCCTAGCTGGATTTAAGAGGTCAAACTTTTAAGAGAAGGGAAGGGAAAAAGAGAGTGGAAAGGAGAAAAAAGCGAAAAAGAAAGAATAGGTCAACCTCTTTGAACACAAATTCTGGCTACAACCTTGATGGCATTCATTGTGCAGCCATCCCAACAAAACACATTATGGGTCTTGCCCATCCATTCATCCTTCCCACATGCCTACTTAAAAATAGATAGGACAGGAAAGCCACATGCAAAACTGGCATTAAAGTTGCCCACAGAAGGAGTAAATGGTGTACCAATTTGAAGCTCAAAAGACTGTTAGATAAGTGTTGTAACTCAAGGGGGTTTCAACCCCACATTATGAAGTTGGGCCTGCCAATGTATTTCAACTGCTACAATGTGAAGAAATACAACAAACTTTTTTACGGCACTGAAGTAATTGCTGAAATCTGAAATTGGACACCAACATTACTAGTTTCTGGATGGCTATGCATTATGTCAGCACTGGACAAACGCAGTTCAGCTGAGCGTCAAAGCATAGAGCAGTGAAATGATGGTGGCTATTATCACAGCAAGGGCCGAAACACGCAGATCAGTTGCCAGGTTACATTTGTTGGCATCATCACAGCAGTAGACCTGATACTCATCGGTCCAGATGAACTGACGACCCTTGCAGTTAGTGGAGCAGCCACGTGCAATCACGTCTTGCAACCGATCCACCATTGTCACACGTTTCTACATACACAGACAGACAGATAGACATAGATAGAGACAGACAAACAGACACACACACACACACACACCTAGACAGTCGCAAGCAGTGATCAACCACTGCCAGATGTTCACACATAGCGACAAACAGTCACAGTAAATCGTTATAGCCAGTTAACACAACGGTAAGTTCTGTTGGCTGCAGAATTTTGACTACGCTTTGCAAATGACATCTATCTATCATGTAAGTTCAGCGCAGATAAATGCTAGTGCTGCACATCAATTGCAGGTAATGTGCAATTAATACATCAAGATATTTATCGCAGAATAATTCATCACGGTCACAAATTTCATCGCATCACAGGCAAAATAGCACAGAAACAAATGTGCGGAACTGTGGATATTAACTTGCTTCCACTGCCACTATAAAAAGTGTTCTTTTATTATTCACTAACTAGAGCATGATCAACTCAGCCTGGCCATCCCTGCATGGACAGGAGCAATAAGTACCAGCAAAAGCTGGGATGCAAATAGGCACGTCACGCAATAGACTATTCCCCGATCCATGGTCTGACAGTGTAAGCTAGTGTCTGGCTAAAGGCCCTATGGCTCGAAATGAACTTTACTTTTTTACGTAGTGAAGTACACAGTAAATCAAGAATAATATTTAAAGTGAGAAAATTAATCATAGTTAAAACTTTTCACAATACAGCTGCACCAATAAATGTTATTAGTGATGTGATAAAAATGAAACTAACAATTACCTCACAAACTTCATGTTCCTGACATTCCTGTAGTATAGTTGTTTCTGGAGTTGGCCAAAAACACTCATTAGGGTCATAGTTTGTGATGCCTCGACAATTGTAACACTGTAAACTCTCAACTCCTGTCGACGCAAACATTTTACACAATTACTACTTGTATGAATATCACTATTACCACTGGACATGCTAAACCATGCGAAGGGCGACCTAATCAGATGGCTAAGTCTTCTTTTTCTTCAGTAGATGGTCAAACTTGTTGAAGACTCCAGACCATGTTGGGTAGTTGACAGTGTGAAGTGTAGAACGTGTTAAGCCAACAGATACAATGCCACAACGACTGCTGACAGTCCCTCGCTCCTCACGGAAGGGTCGTGACTCCCTTTCACCAGTAAAGGTGCAGTACCAGGTAAAATTGAACAATAGGTCCGTTGCTGGAAGTCATTAGCTAAATAAGCAGCAGAATGATAGTTAAAGAACAAGCACCACACATAAAAATCTTCACTGTCCCGCAGGTAAATTCTTCATAATAGTTTTTTTCTAACATTTGCTGCAGCTTTTGAGTTGCAAAAACAGCGATTATTGCCAACGGACCTATTGTTCAATCAATAATTCTAGCGGTAGATCGGCGACCTTGCTGTTAGCACTGGAAAATTGCTAGAGGTAGATCGGGTAGACACATTATTGGGAACATGGTAGAATTTATATGCCTGGAAGACGTAGAAGATTTACAAACCATGCCCCGACACTGTCACGTATTTAAATCAGGCTTATTCAGTATTATATCAGAGTCCATCTCGAGCCAAAGCTGTTTTTTTTGTAACACGGACTTAGAACTATAGTGCTTTTCAATGAATTTTATTTAAAGTTTGGTAATTGGTAATTTCAGCTCTAACCACAGTCTTAGCAATGCAGTGAAGAAGAAATGTGGCTGCAATCTTACATTAACAATGAGATAAATGTAATTAGGTAAATGGCGATCTACCGCTAGTAATTTTCTGCTCTCTAGTGCGAGATCGCCGATCTACCGCTAGCACTGACCTTGTTCAATTTAACCGAGTACCAGACTGTAAAGTATTTCATGGAGAGATGCACACCCTGAAGAATTCAGGGGTTGATGAACAATGGATCATTCCGACAAAGTCCATGGTCTTTCTTCTACCTCACAGCAAAGAGTGTACGTTTAAGTAAATAGCCAGGTAAACAACTGCAGGTAGATCGGGCACTACGCACCACAATTAAGTGCGAATACGGTATTTACCTTGTAAAACACTGACGATAATCACCACAGTTAAAGTAACTAAGTTGCGAATACATCGGTTATCCATGCTAGCCGCTGAGAAAGCCTAAAATCATCAGCGTTTACAATCAACAAACACATTCGTAAACATCCGGTAATCATACGCGCACCTGTTCACAGGTGGTTCTTTTACACTCAGAAGTCTATGACTAGAATAATAACTATTCGGGCAAAGGTAAAGGTTTACAGAAGTAACTAAAAACTCACGTAATACAATTATATGATTGTACACGTTACACATAAATAAGTAATCGGAAAACTAAAACACGGATTTTATCGTAAATTTTGTTGTAAAATATTCGGCATTTTTGCGGCCATTTGGCAGTAAAATACGCCACATTTGGTATTTTTTCCAAGAAAGTTTGGCAACTTCGTTGTTACCGGAAATGAATTCAGGGGGCGTTGCCGCATAATTTGTTTGTTTTGATGATAATATTCCGAAATTTTTTTTATCGATATAAGTTAATACAGAATGGTAAGAGCAGATATTATTGTAGTTATTTTGTTTTGTTTAGTTGACGTTGCACCAGTTGGATTTACGTTACCAGTTTTTCCAAAATCAATCATACTCAGCGGTCGTGACTAAAACACGACTGGTCAGACTGAACGTGACAGCCATTGAATTGAAAAATTAAAAAAAAACACGCAGAACTCGACACTTAAGGCCACGACGGGACGCCATAGAACGTGCAGTTGTCACTACACGTCGGAGATGACACCACCGCTCCACGACGGTCTGAACAGGATTATCGATCAATACATTGCTGCAAGTTCACGCAATAGTTTGACTGTTTCTCGTGTGATTATTGTCTATGCACTACTACAATGTCCTGCTGTTGTTGTTTTCATTGTAGATTCGCTTTATTCTGATTCAGAACCGTGCCGGCAAGACACGTTTGGCCAAGTGGTACATGCACTTTGATGACGACGAGAAACAAAAACTCATTGAAGAAGTGCATGCAGTTGTCACCGTCCGCGATGCTAAACATACCAACTTTGTTGAGGTCAGTTTACCCTTTATTTGACCATGTGCAAATCTATCTGAATTGATTAGAGCTGTCGAATTAACGCATTATTATAATGCATTGAATAATTAATTTAACATGCGTTTAAAAATTAATGCACATACATAAATTTATTTAATTGTGTGAAATAGGAGTTCCCGTATTCTATTAAACTATGTTTATTTGACAATCAAATATTATTTGAGTAATTACAAATTGTTTTTTGTTTTGTTTTTTTGTCGTTCTGTCACTTCTGTTTTGCTATTTTGTCACCACTCTCAAGGTCCTGCGACAAAGGCACGACTTCGTGGGCTTCATTTCAGTTACCATTTCAATGTAATCCACCTGCAATATCAGCAATATTATTGATGCATAATTAACGGGTGCCGTTGATGCATGCATTAAAAAAATTAATGTATCGACAGTCCTAGATTCCAGAATTAATGCATTTTCAACTACAATCTTGTTAGTGATGGACAGATTGCTTAGGATTTGAAAACAAAAGATGTAGAAAAACAAAATTGGCATGAACATTCTCTAGGGCAGGCAGTAAATGGTGTGCCATTTTTGAGCTTAAAAGGTGAAAGGTTTGGGTAGTCATGGGTTGCATATTGTTAGTACTGAGCCAACGTATGTTTTTAGTTTCATTTATTCTTCAGGTAAAGTTTGTTGTAGTCACACTGAGTAAGGCTTTATTGTATATTTTGCATGGTTAAAAACACTACTTAAAAGCATTGGCAGTACTTGTAATACAAATACAATATTGCAATACTAACAGCTTTGGTTTTGTGTTGGTTGCAGTTTCGTAACTTCAAAATCGTCTACCGACGCTACGCTGGTCTCTACTTCTGCATCTGTGTCGATATAACAGACAACAACCTCGCATATCTTGAGGCTATTCATAACTTTGTAGAAGTTCTCAATGAATACTTCCACAATGTATGTGAACTCGACCTAGTCTTCAATTTCTACAAGGTTTGCGGTACACTTTTACTACTGTTGCTTGCTGCTGGTAATGCTTGTTGAATAGCATGTCTGTAAAATTCAGGCCCGTCGAGAGGGTGGGTAAGCTACTTCGGGCCTCGCAACATTTGGGAGCTCCACCGTTGCTCAGAAATATAAAGTATGCAAGAATGCACCATTCTGAAAAGAAAAATTCAGATATTTTCTCTCCAGAGGGGCCCTGTAAAAATGTTTGGGGGCCCCGCAAGAAAGTTTCCTCGGGCCCCGCTGTGAGTCTCAACAGGCCTGGTAAAATTACTCCTACTACTATTGTTTCTGCTACTATTAGTCTACTACTAACTGTAGTTCAGTTGTCACATTTTCTAGAGCTTGTAATTATTAAAAAAATTTGTAGTTAAGGACAACTAGTGACTCGACTTTCGTTGAAAATTTAAGGAATAAAACTTTATTTATTGTTACAAACTTTAACACGGTGTATTGAATGATGATAGTATTGCAAGGAATTTTTAAGGATCCTTGCGAACAAGGATTAATGTCACTTTTTGTTTTGTAATACCAAACAGTGATGCTGTGAATACAGTTGCAGTTGTTTATGTCCAATATATTAGGATCTTTGGTGATAGATGCTGTGCTTTTGCTTTTGTTTGATAGTAAGTAAGTTTTTCAGGTAACTCAACTTTTTCTGTGCTAAGAGCTTGCATGGCGCCATCCACAATGAATGTTTTGGAAGCTTATCCAGTGTAAAAGATGCTACTGTGCTTGTTTTCTGTTTGTGCAGGTATACAGCGTGGTTGACGAGATGTTTTTGGCGGGTGAGATTCGTGAAACAAGCCAGACCAAAGTCCTCAAACAACTGCTGATGTTGTCCTCGTTGGAATAATCTGAATGACTTTTGTATAGTCTAGTAGTCTGTATAGTGGTCTACACTGTTGATGCCTGTCTGACTGCCATGAACGTTCAGTAGCAGTAGGTCCTATAAAAATTCCTGTGCTCCTGACTGCAGCTCCAAAAATGTAGGGATGGGGGATGGACGTCTTTTTAAAATTATTTTTTATTTTATGACATAACAAGCCGTAAAAAACAAGTTGATACAGACTCAAAGTAAAGACACTGCAGCATAACACATTAGATGCAGTTTTTGTCTCAATAAATCTTCGACAGCAAACTAAAAAAAATGCCAAAAAATATTTTTGAGGGTCTAATAAAAAATTCAGTGAAGGATGGCAACCGGAAGCACAAAGCATAGGCATGTTTGGTATTGAGTAGTGTTGCTGCTGCTGATGTTCGTCTACCTACGGCTGTTACAACAGATACATAATTATAAACTATACAGTTACTAGCAGACAGATGGACAGTGTTGAGACTACAGGCTACAGCAAAAAAAGTAGCCCCCTAAAGTTTTTTGCTGTTTTCTCAGCAACTGTGCGGAATTTTAATTTGAAGTTTTACGGATTTATTTACGAAAACCTTTTAAATTCAACTGCCAAGTAAAACGTCTTTCTTTTGAAAAACGACAAAGTTATAGACTTTTTAACATGACCACCTACCGATTTTTCAGCAGTAAAAATGTTCCAGTTACAACAACAATTCAGTAACATCATTGAAACAACACAGTTAACTAATGATCAAATGCCAGAATTTCATTATCGCCGTGAATGCTTGAAGTGTCCACCGCCAGCTCCAACCTTTAACACAAGACTTCAGTCGCTTAATTTGAGAAGTCTTTCACGCTTTGTCGATCGGTCCTTGTGGCAGGTTGCCCTAGATAACCTGATGCACTTCCTTGACTTAGGCGATTGTTTTCGGTTTTTTTATATTTGCACGTAAGCCTTCAACATTGCACCCCACACGTGATGGTCCACTGGGTTTATATTTAGCAAATTTGGAGGCCACTTGTTTTTTGTGATGAAATCTGGACTGTTCTGTGCGATGCGTGCTGTGTGTGCTGGCGCACCGTCCTGCTGGAAGATGAACGTGGTTGGCAGCGGGTGATTGCTTGAAAAGAACGATAATTTAGTAATAATTTATAAACAAAATCAATTACTTTTTGCGTGCGAGAGCTAGCCATAGCGCATGTTAGCTATGGTAATTCTGTCTGTCCATCCGTCTGTCTGTCACGACCCGGTACCGTTTCAAGACCAGATGAGATAGAGACTTCGGGTTTTACCATATGATAGCTTAGTGTCTCTAGTATTTCGCGACAAAATTTCATGCCACTGGGTGAAAGGGGTCTCCACAAATGAGAGGGCAAAAGAGGGGCACCCCTCCTAAAAAGACGTTAGTCTCCGGTATTGGCTCATCTAACGTGAAAATGGTTGCAGATAGGCACAGACATGCTGCTTACACTGGCAACGAGCTTCTTAGAAATGTCAACAAATGTCAACAAAATATGACCTTGAACCCCCAAAGTAGGGGGTTTTAGTGAATTTTTCGCGATTTTGGGCTGCAACGTGCATTTCAAGAGTGAATTGCGCCGAAATGGCTGGAGATAGACCAAGACAACCTGCATATCAAATTTTAAGCATTGAATGTAGATTTTAGCAGTCCAAATCCGGACCTTCTAGATTCAAATATTCCTGCACATGTGTGTGTCAAAAAGAAGTAGCCTTCTAAAGAAGTGGTTATTTATCCACTGTTGTCTTGTCTAGTGTGAAAATGGTTGCAGATAGGCACAGACATGCTGCTTATCATAACAAGCACTGGCGACGAGCTTAGGAATGTCGACATTGATGACCTTGAACCTTAAAAATATTGGTTTTAAGTAATTTTTGGCTGTAAAAAGAGTTAATTGCGATGGAATGGATGGGGATAGACCAGGATTACCTGTGAACAGGAACTACCATAGGCTCTCGTGCGTCTCATGAGCATTAGCTCGGATTTATCAAAACGTCACTACGACGTCATCGGCAGTAATGTGGTAACCGGTTTTTGAAAATTAAATAGCATTTTAGCTTAAACATTTGTTAATCCTGAAAAATTGGTAAGCGGTCATGTTAAAAAGTCAAACTTTGTCGTTTTTTTAACAGAATCATATTTTACTTTGCAGTTAAATGTAGAAGGTTTTACTAAATAAAGCTGTGAAATTTCAAATTAAAATTCCAAACGGTTGCTGAGTAAACTGCGAAAAACTTTGGGGGCTACTTTTTTGCCGCATCCTGTAGGTAAGCTGTATGTTGTAGTTAGGCTTGTGCATTGTGTTGTCTGTCACTCGTGTCCTGCTGACAGCAGGTTATATATTGATTACACTGACGCTAAATCGTGCATGATATATTTGTTAGTGTCTTGCTAACATAGGTGTCAACTGCAGATGGGTGGTGGGGAAAAAGTGTCCCAGTATGTACAGCACAACCGAGGCAAAAGTATCATTTTGTCCCGGCGTCAAGTAATATCTGGAAGAATCAGCTGATCATATATTGATAATTTTCACATTTTTGTGCAATAAAATAATCATAATTGCTGCTATCGGAAATGTTTTAGCAACCAAAATTTCGCCAAAATGCAGTGGTGCCAGACTGAAGCTTACAATGCAACCCAGACTCACCTTCCTAAAGCTGTTGGCATCAACACTGTCTGTATACTACGTATATATTCAAGTCGGCATCTATGGTTGCTAACATTATAATTGTGTTAAATTGTTATGATCTGTGTATGACGTGTTTGTTTGATTCATGTACTACTTGTGTTACATGTCGGCCTACTAAAGCTTGTGCTTGTCATCATCACAAACACACACTCACAGTTGCTGTTAGTTCTGTTACGGAAAAATTGACGTTTGATCGATGCATTCCTTGCAGTGTCAGCTAACACTGTAACCTACACGACGGACTATCCGAACATACAATTTTTACGCGCCACAGCAGATTGGATCTTAGCCATCGTCTAGGCATCTGTCTGTCTGTCACACTCTGCGTATCTAAACAATGCAAGCTAGGACCAAGAAATCTTCATTGCAGACTGGCACGAAGACTAGTTTTAGGATCTGTGAAGCTTTTCCCGAAAATCTAAAGGGGTCATTCTGCTCGAGGGCAATAAATGAGAGGGGGATACAAAAAAATTGGCGATTTTGAGCCAACAAGTCACTGTATCTCAGAAACGGTGCAAGATAGAGCATAGGTTACTATTAATCACTAATAGGAAGTCCCATACGACTTTTCGATTGACATCAAGATCAATGACCTTGAACTACCAAAATAGTGAGTTATATTGATTTTTTACAACTTCGGGCTGCAACACACACTTCAAGAGCAAACTGTGCCAAAATGGCTTGAGATAGACCAAGACAACCTGCGTATGGAATTTTTAGCATTAAACAAATTCTAGCAGTCCAGGTCCTTAAGTTTAAGGAGGCCTCTGCATGCGGGCGTGAAAGAGGAGTACTCTCCTAAAAGTTTTTAACTGCTGTTGGCTTGTCTAGTGCTTGCAGAAAGACACAGATATGTTGCTTACCGCGTACAATAACTGCCAACAAGCTTTTAAGTGGTTCAACATTGATGACGTTGAACCCCCAAAATAGAGGGGTTTGGTAACTTTTTTTGCAATTTTCAACTGCAGCGCACACTTGCAACGAAATGGATTGAGATAGGCTAGGACAACCTGCGAACAGGAATTGCTATAGGCTGCCGTGCGTCTCGTGAACTTGCTCAAATTACTTGCTTTTGCAGGTATAAACCTCAGTTTCTAATAACTTCAGGCTGCCACACCAAATTAGTCGATCCAGTAAGCACACGTGTTCTCTTGATTTTCAGGACAAATCTGCTTAAGTCTAAGAACATTTAAAGGCAGCCTCCAAATTCACAAGCTTCAAAATGCTATAGCGGTAGCATGTTGAAGCCTGTAAGTCTTGCAGTTTTTAACAACACACACACATTGCCTAGCAGCAAGACTTTTAATAGTATCAATTCTAACAGAAATAGACAGATAAATAGTCCTGAATGTAGAATCTGATTACAAATAAGCTATATGAAGTAATAATAATAATAATAAAACACTCGTACACCCGTAGCTTCAGAGGCGCTTGCACTGCAGGCAAGTTAGCTATACACAATACTGAACAAGCTTTTAGCATAAATTTAAATACACAGATGATAACTGAAGGAATTAGACAGTTCTATGTCACAGGTGCAACACAGCTAAGGGATCTTTTGCCTGAGCATCACTCTAAGAGCATATACGAGGGCTGATCAATAAGTAATGAGAATCAAGGTATGAGACCTAATTTTTTTTCACAGTCTATATGTCGGTAAAAGGTGCATTTTAACGAACACATATAGATTTGTTGGGGATGTGACGTCACGGTAATTAACGACATCATAATCTCTTCGTCAACACAACAAATGTTATAAACTGTTAACTTTTCGATAAAATTTAACTGGTAACGTTAAATTTTGACTGACATGACAATTAGCTCTAGCGCTCTTATTTACGGCCAGCGCAGATTAAGACTACTGTATATTCAAAGGAGCAAATGAGAAATTCGTAAATGCACTTGTTAGGGCTTTCAGAAAATCAGATGCTTCGGGGCACCACATTCCTAAATTCGGCTGCAGACTGGAGAATTATCATGCAACAACGAGCCTAATTGTACGCTGTTCGCATTAACACTCCAAATCGTTTCTGTTTAACTTGCTGTGACATCATAAATTATAATGATGTCACATCTGCAACAAACCCATATGTGTTTGAAGAAAATGTACTTTTTACAGGTATATAGACTGTGAAAAAAATTTAAGTCTTAACACAATGATTCTCATTACTTACTGATCAACCCTCATAATAGGAGGGCTGTCTGAAACATAAATAATATCAAACCTCTCAAGCCTCATCTTCACTAGAATACAGTAACAGACAGACAAGCAACAGACCAGCATAATAGATTTACACCAAACTGGAACAAACATTTTCACACGTTGACTACATTAAAGCTTTTAAATACAAGAAATTTGAGCTAATGCTCACGAGACGTGCGAAAGCCTATAGCAGTTCCTGTTCATTTGTTTAGCTCAAAATTGGGTGTCACCAAATTCTCTATCTGGATCGCATAACGATAGTTGCGTGGCGCCACCTTGTGAATGATATAGACTTGTGTCACAGCCCAAAATCGCCAAAAAATCCAATAAACCCCTATTTTGGCGTTCAAGGTCATCCAAGATCATTGAATTCGGTGGCAATCGAGAGCCAGTGTATGACTTCCTATTAGTGATTAATAGTAACCTGGGCCCTATCTCGCACCGTTTCTGAGATACAGCGACTTATTCGCTAAAAATTGCAAATTTCTCCCACCCCCTCTCATTTAACGCCCTCGTTCGGGATGACCCCTTTCATATTTATGGAAAAGCTTTACGGTTCATGAAACTAGAGTCTTCCGGGCAGCCGACAGTGAAAATTTGGTAATTCTAGCTTGCACCGTTTTTGACTGATCCACCGTGTGACAGACAGACGGACAGAATTGCGATGGCTAAGATGCGATGAAAGCAGTAGCTGCTTTCGCGCGTAAAAATGAAACGTCAAGAAATGCCGTACAACAGACAAACAGGTATAGGCCAATGCAGAGACTCACATACCGTGAGGCCACAGCCTTTACCTGCCGCCTGACACAGGTGAATGTGCCACCTTAACCCCAGCCAGACAGGCCAGTACTTGATTTATTTACCCTGGACGGATGGAAGGCTGAGTTGACCTAGGTGGCTGGTACATACCGAGATGTGTCATTACCTGCCCGCAGGCAGTCACCCATCGCAGTACTAATCCGTGTAGAGTAACTTCATTGATGAAATGAAATGCGTTACCGCTACACCAGGCCACCATGGCTTTTAGAGAATGTTATAGAACTGCACAACGATCAAGGCCCAAAGCTAGAAGTTGGGAGGGATTCTTGGGGATTGGGACAGTTTCCCACCAGCTGTTAGCTCCCCAGTGGAGCCTGATTGGAGACCCAGCTGCAAACACACTTAGGCCATAGAAAAGAACGTTGAGAATGCACGCAGCAGATATACATTTCATCTTTACTGCACCAACTTGCACATACAGCACCGCAACTAAATACAGAAGTTCTGCAATAATTTATGTAGAACTGCACAGCGAAAAGACGAGGCACATCAGCCCAGTTCAACCAACGTTATTAGTCAGGAAGAATTATAACATTTAGTAGAAATGCCAGATCAACAACACAGCAGTATAATGACTGACTGCTAAAAATACAAGACGTGCCCTCTGTAGCATCCAGCAAGTGTATGACGAGTATATCATAAACTGCATCTGTCAGAACATGGGGGCAGTGGGGCATGGGCCCTAATATTTGTAGGGGGCTGTACAATGCACAGGGCCCATCCAATAGTAAGATGTATGTTATACTTTGAACAGAAAGTGAACGAGTGCGTAGGGTTTAACATCCCACCCGACACAGTATAGGTCATTTCGCGGACGGCTTTTGAACAGAAAAATTCATTTTTAAAATGACATTAATCATACATATCAGCTTATGGAGGCCTTCCACCAGACCCCCATATGCCATTAGATCCCATTGGAGGACTTCCATTCCAGACCCCCTGATAGTGACTGGCCCCAAGGTTGACAACAGAGTTCACATTCGACACCTCTGCTCTGTCTGTTGGCCAAGCAGCCCACTAATACCTGACATTACTACAGACACAATGACTACCATTAGCTGCCATCACAAGCTTGCACCGTAACAACACACTGATTACGGACAATATAATGCATACTGCAATACGAATTGGGTTGATACTGATCATAAGAGTAGCACTAATGACGGCAACAGTTGGTAATGATGCAAAGCATAGACAACGGAGAGGTGGACAATGACAGAGTGTAAAGTTCACAGTTTGCTCAATATCAACCAAGCAAACTACACGTGTACAATGCACTGCTAAACAGTGACACCAGAATACAGACACACTGCAGTTACAGCCCAGATTACTGCAACTATTATCGTACTATACGTACACACTGACGTTTGTAAGATCAGAATAGGAAAGAAAACTCAACACACAATGCACAGTCTCCAACATCCGAGTTCAGACAAAACAACGTCAAAAAAGTCAACGTTCCACAGACAGACAAGAGAGTTAACTGTGTTCATCAGTGTTAGACGACTGCAGTGTCCAGTGTTCAGATGGTCAGAGAATTTGGGCCGTTTCGACCAGCTGTCATCAGACACAAAAAGTCTCAAATGTGGCAGTGTTCAGCCATATTTATCAGGACTGCTGCTATAGTAACCGGTGGTGTTGTGAGTTTAAAAAGTTGGCAACATGAAGTTGCAATTATAAGACAGACAGCGGCAACTTTCCAACGAAGAATATAGACATTGAAAATGTCAATTTTGCTGCTAAATTCCTTCAACATAGGGTGGGGACTGCCAAATTTTGTATTTTTGAAAAGTTATCTAACACAATGAAAATTTTCAGAGGAGGCAGTTACCCTGCTTTGCCACCCGCTGCTATGAGGCTACTGCTGATGGCTGTTAGCGCCAGGTGATGGGCTGCGCTGTGGTGTGGGGCTACGCTGATCCCCTGCAGCAGGGCTTCCACCACGTGGTGCACTGCGGCTATGCGACCTGCTACGGTGGTGGTCGCCAGGGCTGGGCGACCTCTGAGATCTACCGTGGTCACGTGGCGCTGGACTACGTGATCGGTTGTGGTCACCTTCACCGCCGGATGGTCTTCGGTGCTGAGGCGATCTGCTGCTGCGCTTCTCTCTCTTGGCTGAACCACTGTGACCTCCCTCGGCGGAATGACTCCGGTCTCTCTTACGTCCACCGCCTGCAGACCCACTGCGTCCACGACTGCCGGAATGACGTCCCCCAGCACTGCGACGCACCGGGGATCTCGATCCAGAGCGAGACTTGGAGCGTGAGTGGCGACGTGCAGGCGACCTGCTGCGACCGTTTCTTGCTCCGCTATGACTGCGTGAACGATAGCGCTGGCGAGAACCACTACAGCAACACCAACAACTACTAGTCTAGAATCTAACTCGGAATAGCACAAAACAAGTCATTGTAAATCAGAAGCACTGTAGTGTAACTGAACGTTTTCTAAAGATAGCAACAACAGGCAAATGTCTAATTTTGGACACAGTTGCTTGACTAATGTTTATTTATGAACATTCTGTCTCTGAGTATAGCTCAACAGACTCAAGACTACGTAGACTCCATGTATATGCGTCTACGTAGCCCAAGTCCATAGAAGAGATTCATATTTCTAGCTCAGCCAATTCTTTTCAGCCTTATGACTTGGAAAATTGTGAATGTCTTCTATTGATAGTTTGTGAAAAAACTGGCTATAGCCCAGAGGCCAGGGAAACAGTTATTAGATTTTGGTGGCAACGACATTGACCTTTAATCCCTATCAAGGTACTTTTAACATAAAGAACATTAAGAGATTAGCAGTGTAGTGTATTGTTTTTCATATTTGCCAAGTGGCAAAAATACTATAAGCAGAGATTCTAGATCTCTTCCATTTAACCTTAACCCTAAACATCAAAGGAAAGAATAAATTATTGGCTTGCCTTCTGCGTCTGTCTCTGGAGCGGGAACGACTGCAAACAACAACCACACAAACTAACATGTACAACTGATTTCAGAATGCATAAAATCACTGAAAATAACCATATATAACTAATGAAATAATAGCAATGCAGTGCGAACTAAGCCTGCATGGACAATGCCAAAACTATCAACAAAGGGTAAAGGGAAACAGCTGAACAATACGTCTAAACAAAACTACTGAAAACAAACAACTTCGATTGCATTCCTGTGCTGTTAGTCGGCGAGGGAGTAAATCTGATGTACATGTGTGTCAAATCAAATACTGTGTGGATTCAGCTTACCTAAAGTTGGGTTGAAAATAGGGCAAGGGTCAAGTTAGGAAAGCTGACTCACATGCGCCTATGGCTGCTGCCTGATGACCTTATATCTTTGTATATGTTAATCCATTGTCGATTCATCTCAACGAGGGATGGGGTAAGGGTTTAGCTAGGGTCGTGCTAAGGTTAATGTGGGTCGAGGTTAATAAAGCTCGGTATCTACCTGCGTCTACGGCTGCTGGCTGTGTCCTCGTACATGTGAATACGTCGTCCGTTCAGCTCGGAGTTGTTCAGCTTCGTGATGGCGTTTTTCATGTCTCCCAGCGTAGCAAACTCCGCCACTCTGCATCATCATTCATCATCGCTGTAATCATCATCACCAACAGCCACCAACAGCAAGGCTTCATACATGCAAGGACTATAATAAGTGCTGGCATGACGTGCGTCCATCTGTACGTTTGCCCACGCGACAATGTTAACCCCAACCTTGAACTTCGACCTTTTGCGCTAAATGGTCACACCAGTTACTCATACCTTGGGGAACATTCACAACAATTCTGGTTTTACACCGTTTTTGAGTATTAGGCCTTGTGGTACATGGGATAGGCAGATAGGACATACAAGACGTAATGAGACCTGTTACACCAGCCACAATCCCACATGAAAACGATCAGAACTAAAAGACACTCGTGAGACAGCATATCTCCGCCAAGTGAAGTAATTTAAACACTATTACTACTACAGCTACCTCTTCTATTAATGTTTAGCCAAATTCCACAAATATTGGCACCATCGCAACAGGAGTCGGTCGTAGTAGAATTTGATTGGTCTCATCCAATAGCCCGTCTCGCAAAACCCCCAGTTAGATGCAAACATCTTGCAGATATCTCTTACATAAGCTGAGTTATAGCGAATTTTGTCTCAAATTTCACTGCCATGGCAATAGTGGTCAGTCAGAGGTAAAACCCCTAACTATAAATGACATCGCTAAATAGGCTGACCCCTTGTGATGTCACGCCAAGGACAGGTGCCGCTGCATTGCGTGACGCCGTGACATCACAATAGCAATAACGTCATGCATGCCAAATCAGTGATGTGCACACATACATACACAGACAAAGCAAAAACTCTACCTTCGTCAGTGTTCACTACGTTTACCTTGGCGGAGATAATTAACTGACCTAGTACCAGCTGACCTATGGCCAGCTGCTATATAATGACAGTGCTAGTGGTAGTGATACTAAAAGCTGGCTATCAATCAACAACAGTACAAGCTGCAAGTCAACGCGCTGACCCACCCTTCATTGATGTGTTCCTTGTGAGCATCAGCAAACGTCACTTCACCGACACGATTCAGAAACTCTTTGAGCTCCTGTTTCACACACCAACACACAGGCAATTACAGTCCCGTGTGTCACCTGCTTGAGCACTTACTCGAAACTTCTGCTTTGTCTGTTGTCTGCCTGATTACAGAAACAACTCAGTCTCATATTTGTTGAATTTCTGTCGTTAGACAGACTTACTTATCATTTAGTTTGAAATAATTCAATTTTTGGATAAACATTTCAAATTGCCATTATTTTCACAGTTGCTGCTCAACGAACACCGACATGGATAATATTAATCATAAAAGTCACACAAAGTCAGAATGCACTCTCCCAGAAATGCGACCTTGGGGTCAGTACTCATCTCTAGTATTGAATTATACAGCCTGGTGACAGATGCACATCTGCATGAACATTGAACAACCTACCCTGACAGTGGAATGGCCAGGAGTCAAACCTGTAACCTCTCGATCATGAGCCCAACACATTAGACTAGCAAGCCACATCAAATATCATACGGAGGCTTGTAGTTTGTTACCTGCCAGCTGGTGCGTGAAGAAATGTTTTCAACGATCACGCGGTACGGAGTGCGCAGTGGTGGCAGAACCCTGTACACATGCAAACATACTAGTACACTGACCCTCTGCCAACAACACAATGACATGCTTCACAGCTGATTACTCCCGTATCAGTTACTCACAATTTACTGTTGCCGGGAAACGGTCATGCCACTTTCAATTTCTCTATGCCTCTTTGTGCTATCAACCTGAGAGCCCATAGTACGGGATGGGGACAAACAGGCGAGACCTGTAATGCAGCCTACCATGACGGCCGTATTGCACAGCATACAACAAAAATATACACCAGTAACAATGAAAAGAAAGTGAATGACACAATCCGATATATAGTTTAAAAAAGCATGTGATCTGTAAGATTTTTTTGTGACAGACAAAGTCTTAGATACACGGAGCAAGCTGGTTTGCTTTTAACTGTTTATGGGTGAAAGGAACAATGACTCTCACAACAGCTACTAGGTTAGAGAGTAGGGAGGGTTAAGATTAGCCCTAGGCTCGCTGACTTGTGTTCACCATTGTGGTCGTACTTCTAGTAGGGCCTACTTCTCACGTAGCTGACTGAGCTAGCAAACAGAGCACTGCTCAACATACCTGTCATTTGGCTGGTTGCGCCGATCACGCCGATCAAACTGTGCAGCACTCCTAGAGCCGGGGTTGCGCGCGTGCTCCACTATGATTCTGTACATGCCATACCCAACCATTAGGCACTTGCATTATATGATGATTCTATATCATACACCAAACCATTACATCAGATTACACATCACATTAGTCCTCAGTCAGTTAACTGCCATTACAATTTGATTTACGATAAACAGCATTTGTTAGCTGCAGTCACACAACTATTTACTATCAGTGATGAACGGTAATCCAGCTACTGGCCGCAACAAGGAATACAGATGTTTTATTCATTCACAACAGTAAATAGAAATAGTTGCAAAATTACATGTTGTAATTTGTATTTTGTAGGCCTACTCCTAAAAATCTATAACATTAGCTAATGCATCCCGTATTTTAAATTTGTCCATAATTCGGCTCATAGTACGACTGGACCTCCATTAAACAAATCTGGTAACAAATCCATCAAGCGATGCCTAAAAATTAAGCCTTCTACAGCGAACATGCTAGTGCAATGTCAGCAAAGAATATTCAGTAGAAACATTCACTTTACCAATACTCAGCATATTTTCATGACTATCTTACAATATAAAAGAATGTGCACAGCTCTTCGTGTAAACATCTCAGAGCTACGGAGGATCACCGGCCGTATGAGATCACAAAGTGTTACCTGTCACTAGAGATGTTAAATTCGTTTTTTTTTCCAAATTCGAATTTTGACGTCTAAAATTTGGATCAAATTCAAACTTTGTTTATATATTTGTGGAGAAGCTTAAGCAATTTGCGTTTGTGGCAAGATGAAGGTCACAGCCCGCATGCCATACACCGGGAAGCAGTCTATCAACAGTGCAATCAGCCAAGACGTCAAGCCATGTCACGCTCTATTGCCGTCAACTGATGTCTGCTCTGTCTGGTCCACCAAGATTTGTCACTTTGGTAGCTTGCCAGGGGCGCAGTGCAAGACGGAGAGTAACTAAACGCCGTGGCGGTATGCAGGGAGGGAAGGGGAGGGCTGGAAAGGGGTAAGCAAACACACGGCAGGCGTCGGCGTCACTTGAATTAACGGCCACCAGAGAACAAAGAAATCATCACACAGTGCACCGCTGAAGTAACAGCGCCCCACTTTCAAGGCGAAACCATCTGCGTCTAATTAGTGATGCTTGGATTCGAATATCGAAGGGCTGAAAAACGAATACAAATTCAAACTTGAAATTCGAAGTTCGCAAATCCGAACTTCGTTTAACAACCCTACCTGCCACCCAACACAAGTGAACATGCCCCATCTTGACCCCAGCCAAGCCAGCTGGTACTCAATTTACCTACCCTGAAGATATGAATGGCTGGTTAATTAGTTATTTATCTAGCCATACATATTAAACAACTATATGGCCATATACATTACCTTTCTCCACTGAGCATTTTTCCGTTGAGATCATAAACGGCATCATCTGCATCACGCCCATCCTCAAATTCCTGCTCGTCAAACACAGCAATAAACCACAGAGTATCAACTACTGGCAAACAAGCAACCAACATTCAATGTTCGATCTCACACATACGTTGCATGACTTAATCCCACAGAATTCAACACTTTCACTACAGCAGATCATACAGCTGTCAAAAGATTTCACTGCTAGTTCATTTTTATTTAATATCTGTGCCACAAAATGTTACTAATTCTACAATATCAGACATCAGCATTTCAAAATTTACAAATGTGTTAAAAACATAATTTTTGTTCCTGATTTCACTATCCATTCCAGCTTCTATAATAAATGCAGGATTAAATACAGATTAGATATAGAAAACTGAGTGCAGTGCAACAGACCACAAATCCATATCCATTCTTGAGAAGAATCTCTCTGATGCGACCATAACCTTTGAAGAAACGTTCGACATCTCTGTCCCTTGCAGTGTCAGGCAATCTTCCGATATACACACGAGTGTTCATGACCCTGACACATCCACACAGCTCTGTAATGAGTAATCATGACAAATGAAACACCAACAGTTCTCCTAATAAGAAATCTTCCAAAATATAAACACAGGACAAGTGTTCACGACAGTGTGTACCGCATATTTCAACAGAGATAAACAGTGCCTAGGTCAGCTATTTTGCCAAGTAACAATTTATCACAGAGCAGAAATTTAACAAAACAGTAGATAACCGCAAAAAGCAAAATCAGCAACAAGCAAAACTGATTAGTAACCAGAAACAAACAATACAAGTGTTTAGCCTGTAACATATCTTGCACTGCATAATTTTGACTGAAATATCACGAAAAAACAGGCAGCAAAAGTAGCAGTAAAGATGACCAACAGAATGTGATAAAATCCTGCAGAAAAACTACTACCGGTACTGACTTAACAATGTGTCCGAAGTAAGTTAATCATAGTTTACACATAAAATATGATGCTGATATGCGCATGATGCCTGGTCTGCAAACCCTTGATCTTGCAACAAAGTTAGAATGCTAGTCAGAGTGGTCCATGTGAAAGTGCCAGGCCTCTACTAACACTATACATACTAGTGTACTGTATAATTCACAGTAAGAACATCAGCACTCAAGTCCCCACCACCAGTCAGTCAATCACGTCAGTCATCTAGACATTCATTAAATACCAACCTGGTCTGCAACCCCTTGACCGACACACGCTGTGAGGCCGACATCGAGCAGAAGTGTACAACGGTTGGATCGGCTCAGAGACAGACATGCGAAAAGTGGTGAACGGAAGGCTTGCGAAGCTAGTGGACGTGCTGGCGACATGTTAGGGACTGATGACGCAGTAAGGTGAAGACGGGCACGGGACTGTAGACGAGCAAATGCTAGGAACTTTTGAAGACGTGCTAAGTGTACTAGTAGACGTACTAGTAGATGTGTAGACGAACAAATGCTAGGAACTGATGAGGAACTACGAAGCCGTACTAGACATACTAGCAGACGAACACGGGACGGTAGACGAACCAACTGGACAATCATGGCTCTGTACTGGTCTGTGTATTTACTGCACCAGCAGAAGCCAAATATACCAGCCGTTTATCTTATCTGTCTATCTACCTGTCTATCTCATGCATCTTTTCTTAACTTATCGCATCAATAACCCACCTTTAAGCGCATTAGAGGCGTGTTTGCGACAATGCACTATACAAATTTACGACCTTTACCTTTTACCTTTACCACCCCCCATAAACTTGTGTATCAATGACTCACTCCCTTCAGAGTTCAGACAAAGTGAAATGTTAACACACAGTAAGTCACCACCTGGCCCCATTTTTCCCGTACAAGATGCAAACTTGAAGAAAAAATGTTGCACAGAAAAACCAAAAACAGAGTAAACATTGCCCCTGGCATGAGTAACTTGTGTGGCAATTTTCAGTTCAAAAAGTAAAAGATAAACCTCAACCAGCTAGAGGTGCTAATTTGAGATTATGCCTTGCTGGGGCTCATTTGGGATCTTACAGATACCCACGGATGGATAATTGCTTGGTTAGTGCCCGCCTGGTCTGTGGTCTGGTTACATGCACTGGATGGCTTCAGTGTATCAGCTGTGTTCTGGAGTCAATCTGGGCGTTGGAGAGACTTGCAGGGATGACAAGTCAGACTTTCTAGTAGATACCGAATGCACTACGGTTTTCTGGTCAGACTTGGATACCCAGCTGGGGCTCTCCTTTGCCCCTTAGCTTTGGCCCTGGTGCATGGTGGGGTGGTGTGGCTGCACTGCTCGTGTGGCTGGTCTGCTGAACAGGTTGGGCTGCTTGCCAAGTCATTCGCTGAGGGAACTGCGAGATCCTTCAATGGTGAGCCTCACAGTACAGTTGGTGGCGTAGCATAGTGGTTAGAACGTCGGTCCTGGCCGGCGGACTTTCCTTATCCTGCGCTAAACTGATGCATGGCTGCTTGACCACTTTGCGAGTACGACGTCCGCTATCAGTCAAACAACGGGGGCGGCCCGCTACAGCTAGGGGCCACTATAGCTAGGGTCCGCTATAGCTAGGGGCCATTATATATAAACGTCAATGTTTAACTCATACATGTAACTCTTAGGGGC
>Ga0056128_1002068_pt1 | contig 23407 bp, 13 predicted proteins | sample WorMetLIZISLAND2_FD_71113 | JGI IMG/M metagenome (GOLD analysis project Ga0056128, IMG submission 71113) | Marine gutless worms symbiont microbial communities from Max Planck institute for Marine Microbiology, Germany - Olavius geniculatus... ... | reverse complement strand
ACCCTGCAGGAGTTAAGCCACGCTGCCCTAGATAGGCAGCGGTGGGCAGCGATAGTAACAATGGCGTCAGACACCAACGGGCATTGAGCCCACGGTTGTCGATGATGATGATGATGACTGTCAAATTTACAAATTTAACAATTCTTTTGCTCACTGTTTTATCATCAGCTTTTAGAGGTTTTGTTTCCAAACCCACAGGTTTTCTACCTCTTGATTCCGCTGGAAACATCGGTCTCCAGACACTCTGAAACTTCCACTTGGCCTATGCCGCTGGGCTCACGGATCATTGCATGGGGTTCCGTGAGTGATTTTGACACTTACTTAGGGTTCTGCTGCAGCAAAAAGGTTGAAAAACACTGGTGTTATCTATCCTATCTGAGCATGGTTTAAGTATGATACAGCACTGTGTACTCCTCGTTTATTCACTCCAGCAGTGCAGTATAGAGTACTTAAAAAATCCGCAAACCAGGAATGGCGCCTTTCCGCTGGCTCTGATGTGGACGCAACTCAAAGCAGCCTAGGATGATCTGAGTGAGTCGGAAACATGTATCAAGTCGCTGGAAGTTTGCATCGGGATGAATGTTGTCGATGCACAAACACCACAACCAGTCAACAAATTCTACAAAAAACAAAATATTCAACACAACTGCACAGTGCACAGTAGCGGAACATATGTGACATGTGAGTGTGTCCTCTTCCCTAGCTTTTGCTCATATCCAACACACAGAGAGACAACCAGACTCAGTTGACCTGGTTGGCCGGTTACATAATGAAGTGGTTTACCGATCTGACAACGGTCAACCATCCAAGTACTAACCGGGGCCACTGTACATTAACTTCATTGATCAAACGCAACACATTGACCACTGCGCCAAGCCAAGCCACCACACGAAAAGAAAAACATCACAAAAAATGCCACTGACCGAAAGCTTCCGAGACGTTTATGGCACTAATGTCTGCAGCAACACGTCGACGTAGCAGCAGCAAGCAAGAATCACGAAGACGTGTGAGCACAGCGTGGACACTGGTCACCAACTGACGCCGAAATGCTGCCTCATCAATGTTCAGATTATACGGCAAATACACTGTCAGCAGACGCAGCTCATCATGACTCATCGATGCTATAAATAATAACAGAAATTCCAGTTACTAGCTGCAACTGCTGCAGTTTATAACTGCACACAGCATTACAAAGTCCAATCAAAACAAGTTTATTTCAAAAAATGACAGCATGACTGCAGCATTGAAGAAAGTTACAGTCAAACCAGTGACAATACAAAATAAGTAACAAATAAAAAACTATTAAAAATCAAAATTACACAGCTGTATACATGTAGGTAACTCTACTTACTAGGCAACTGTATTTTTATAGCAAATTGGACAAATGAATTATAAAAAACTAGAAGATTTGGGAAGTTCTGAGATGCAGGCCAGATGAGCTATAAGTCTGTGAACTGAATCACAGCAAAGAAGAGGCAACAGATAGTGCAGGCAGATACTGCTAAAGTGCTAATGAGAACAGATTTTTCAGCAAATAATCAACAATTTATAACATGCAACTTGATTACGAAGCCACTAACATCGAAAAAGTACAATGACGTAAAAATAAGCCTAAAACAAACTCACCAGTTGTACGTTGTGACGAAGACAAGAAACCGAATGCCATTAATCGCAAATTAGTGTCAGAATGCTTCAACGCAGAATGCAGATACTCAGCTTCCTGACACACATTCAGAATGATCCTTAAAATTATATAAAAAAACAGTAAAATATGATATTATAAAATATAAATTCAGTTCACAACTCAAATGATAAACCTTTCACAATGTTTTCTGCTAATGTGTACAGTAGCAAGAATGAAAAGTTCTTAGACTGACTATACACAGTGAAATCACACGAATCAAAAGAGCCATTCATATTAATTTTGTTAATATCAGATTGCTGCAGAAGGTATTTTACAAATGCTTTACCTAATATGGAAATCGATGACATACTAACCAAAACACAAAAAAAGACGACTTTGATAAATTTAATTGCTAAAGTACCGTAATAAATTTTAAAGCGCATCAACCCATATGTGCTACATGCAAGTAAGCAAGTAATTTGAGCAAAGCTCACGTGACGTGCGATAGCAGCGTTCCTGCCACTCTGGCAATCCGTGTACAGCATGCAATAAAATAATAATAATTTTATATGAAATTCACTCTAAAAATGTGTGTCGCTGCCCAAAATTGCTAACAAATTTACTAAAAACCCCTATTTTAGGGGTTCAAGGTCAGTCAAGGTCATCGATATTGATACTACTAAGAAGCTCATCACTAGTGCTTGCTATTATAAGCAGGAAGTCTGTGCCTACCTGCAACTGTTTCCATGCTAGACAAGGCAATATCAGTAAAATAACCACTTTATAAAGGGGTATCCCTCTTTTACGCTTGCTTGTGCAGGCCTTCTTGGACCTAAGGGGTCGGGACTTAGACAGCTAAAATCTACGCTCAATGCTGGAAATTACAAATGTGGGTTGCCTTAGTCTATCTCCAACCATTTTGTCGCAACTTACTGTTAAAATGAGTGCTGCAGCCAAAAATTGCGAAAAAAATTCAACAAAACCCCCCTTTTTGAGGGGGGTTCAAGGTCGTTCAAGATCATCGATGTTGACAAATCTAAAAAGCACGTCATAAGTGCTTGTTATGATGTGCAGCATGTCTGTGCCTATCTGCAACGGTTTTCACGCTATACAAGATAATTGTGATAAAATAACCACTTTTTAGGGGGGTAGCTGTCTTTGACGCCCGTCTGCGCCGGCCTTCTTGAACCAGGGGGTCGGGACTTGGACTGCTAAAATCTACGTTTAATGCTGAATATTTCATATGCAGGTTGTCTTGGTCTATCTCCAGTCATTTCGTCGCAATTCAGTGTTGAAATGTGTGCTGCATCCAAAAATTGCGAAAAATTCACTAAAAACCCCTTCTTGGTAAGGTTTAAGGTCGTTCAAGGTCATAGATGTTGATAAATCTAAAAAGCCTGTCCCCAGTGCTTGTTATGATAAGCAGCTTATCTGTACCTATCTGCAACCGTTTTCACACTATAAGAGCCAATAGTAGCAAAATAATGTCCTTTTAAGGGGGTACCCCTCTTTGACGCCCTTGTTTGAGAGAAATTCCCTGTCCCACAGGCAGGAAATTTTGTCACAAAAAACCGGAGTCCTTTGGCAAGGTAAAGATTTTGTGATCCTATCTTGCAGCATTTTGATACAGATCACGAGTGTGACAGACAGACGGACGGACGGACGAACGGACAGACAGACGGACGCCTAGACGATGGCTAAGACGCGCGATGCATTCTGCTATCGTGCAAAAAAACTGATGCAAACTATGACCAAAGTAAAACAAACAACTTAACTTACCCAAGCAACATCACAGCCACAAGTTCTGGCAACAGTCAAGACGGAGATGAGACCAACCAGACTGCAACGACTACGACGTTCGTCACGAAACTGACTTATCATAGGACCGAGTGAGCCAGGCAGACTTTGCAAAGTAACTGGCAGCCATTGCTGACAAGCATTGCGACTCTGCAAGCTGATTGCACACACATACTAACAGGAGCCACTCAGCTTACTTCAATATCAGAGCACAAAATCACAGCAAAAAGGCAAAAAACAGACGTGATGATAGAAATACAATGAGAAAACTGATAAGACAAATAAAAAGCCATCTATATTTGAAATCCCAACTGAACAACTGAACATACTTCAGTTGCTACAGTGATGGCAATGACGACATTACGGTGATGATCATTATTTACAAAAGCCACAGTAATTTGGTAAAAGACGGAATCACTTTGTTTGTAATTCACCAGGTGGCAACATAAAACTGATGGTTTGGCTGTTATTTGCAACTGCACATTTTGGCTTGCGGTTCAAATCCCTGAATCATCCTTCCCCTAGGGTCAGAAATCCCCTTCTCTTGGAGTTCCAACCCCCATCTGACACAGTGCTCTTGGATGCCACAAGTGTACCTGACAAATAGCATCTAAATAAACATTAAGCAGGATTCCCAAATGTGACAGACAGACAGACGGAGTAACATGTAGAAATAAGTATAATCGCTTGCACTACAAGAAGTGATTCTGCCTAAAGGCAGTAACTGCAAACAGTAAGCAAGCCTACAGAAATCATTTCAAACAAAAGAAACCTGTTTGTGCTAGTGATAGCTCCAAATACTGATGGCCAGCAATGTGTCAACCATAACTCTAAGCTGTTAGCTTCACAACTAAAAAAAAATGACAAAATCAGATTATAAAAAATAACATTCACACAAAATGCATACAAAATTGAAAATACTTAATAGACAACTTCATGGCAAACATAAAATGGTACCATACAAAATTAAAAGTTGTATGGTCATCGCCATAACATTCAGCCAATTTGTCTTATCACTATTCCAGTAACAATGTAAAACATGATTACTGATTAAGTAATTAATTTCAATCTGAGTCCATTTTATATCCCATACAAATACTAAAAAATTGCAGTGGTTCAATGTACAAGCTATTTCATGCAAAAGTCTTCACATTAATACTAAAACATACAAAGATTAACACAGAAACACACAATGCATGGGAGTAAACGAAGTGACCAGAGATACACTTAATACCACTGTAGATATATGACATGTTACCAAATGATGGCCAGAATGCGGTGATAAACTTGTGTTGCAGATGGACACAAGAAGTTCGTCGACAAACATCTTTGCAGATCAGGCAGAATAGCTGGACAAGCAGCGATTGCCTGCAAACACAACAATCCAGCCACCGCATCACAACTTGCTGGCAAAAAAAGACATTGAACTAATAACCTTAAATAAAGCATGATTTACAAATAGACCAAGGTTCATGGCACCAGTAGTATTACCGGCAATTTCAATTAACCCAACTAATCTGGCAAACAACCCAAGTCAGACAGACAGCTCTGTTAACAGTCAGCAGCTTTAACCGAAAGAGTCAGTATGCCAGCAGTCCTGGCAGCAAATCCTAATGTTATGCAGAACTCGCAGTCACCATCTTTCCATAGTGGTAGCTGTAACCATCACCAGTATTCACTCTCCCTACTCACAGAGGGATGGCTAGGCTGAGTTGACCTCGGTGGCTTAGTCAAATATCAAGACAGTCACATGTTTCAGTACTAACCGAGCTCAACAATAGTCAACAGTAAGTAAATTTACTGACATGACCAACGACGTTACAGTTGTCACCACTTTACTTAGCCATCAGCCCATCACCCTAGCCTGTAATTTAGCACTCTAATAAATAAAAATGGTATACAAAAGGATAAATGATATTTCAAACATAGTTACAGAACAGAAAGCTGTGCACCTGGTCTGGAGGCAGATGGCGCAGAATAACAGTGAGAAAGATGTATTTCGATTTAGTGTACCACATCATTTTGCGTATTTTCATAAACATCACTGTCGCCAAACTGGAATGCTCTAATAACAAACAACACACATTCGCTCGTAACAACAGCAAAATTAAATGTCTGATGAAACTTTACAATTCAAATTGTAACTATCAACAATGTTCTGAAAATATTTCTGCCTGGCGTGGCGTGGTGGTGTCGTGGTAACGCGTCTGATCTGATCAGCGAAGTTACTGTACGCCGGGCCCAGGTAGTACTGCGATGGGTGACTGCCTGTGGGCAGGTAAACCATCTCAGTATGTAACCAGTCACCTAGGTCAACTCAGCCTTCCATACCTCCAGAGTAGGTAAATCGGGTACCGGCCTATTTGGCTAGGGTTAAGGTGGGGCGCATTCACCTCTGTCGGGTGGTAGGTAACACTGTGTGATCCCATATGACAAGTGACCCTCCGTAGCTCTGTGAGGATAATTACTGCACGTGCACACTAATTGGTATCGGGGCCCCTCTGCGACAAGTGATGGCAAACGCCGTCAACTGCAACTTCTGACTACATCTTTGTCGACAGACAGCAACCTACTCAACCCAACTGACCGATGAGCTCGCAGACTGACTATCGACTGAACTGAACTGCTAGCTCTGCATCGACACTGCGCGCCTCGCTGCAGTGCTGTATCCGCCCATAGCACTGTGATTGGCTGCAAGTGGCCTAGTACACCTGGCCACCGAGAGATGAAACATTTTTTACCTTCAAAAAATTCAGACCAGACCCAGGTGTCCTGGGATCCACTGGACGTTGACTAGGTTCGACGAACCAATGGTTACAAGAATCGTCCATATGGAGCTGCATGTGGTGTCTGTCTGCCGAGCTGGGCCTTTTGCAAGGCGCTGGATAAGTTACTACTAATAGCTGAAATAGTCCAATTATGGCTTTGTGAATGAAATATGTTGTAAAATACCTCTCTGTTTTACTCATATAGTTGTAAAAACTGACTTCATGTAAAATTTGTAATTAGAAACTTGAGCTTTTCTAGACTATTTAAATATACATATTTTGCATGAGGCTGTAGGTGCAGTTATGGCTTGTACTGAAAGAGTTAATTTACTATGGCCATTACAGCGTTTTAGGTCCACTACTGAAAGCTATAATATATGTGGAAACTGCTACGTGTTAATTCTTATTTGACTTTTTTGATGTTGAGCTTCAATTTTTGTTTATAATATTTTAAAGTCAAAATATTTTTTAAAAAAAGAAAGTTAAAGACATATTTTAGCCATTGGTGTCACTAATTAACTTTGCATCCATTTTTTTCTGTTCATAGTGCATTCTTATCTAAGTTGTCAGAATGTTATGACAATTTTCTGCAGTGAGTTACATAAATGTAAAGATCAGAATATAGCTCTTATGGAGTGAACCCCTCACAGACTGGGACCGCGCCAAGGTGATCGACAGAGAAAGCAACAGAATGAACCGGTAGATCAGGGAAGCGATACACATTAGAAAAGAACAAGACAAGTTGATGAACCAAGACGAGGGGTCCTACCAACATCCACACATCTATGATTACTTACTGTCCGCCACAGTGACACCTGGTGGACAGTCGTTCCAACGAAGGCAGCAGCGGTTGCTGAAACGTCAACAACAACAATGTATATAAAGGTTGTAATCTGATGAATTTATCAACTTATCAAAAAAGTACATCATAAGTTGGCACTCACTTGTGTGACAGTGTAACAATTTGTCCAGTTGCAGCACACTTTCCAATATATCTCCAACAAGTTCATTCACCCCATCCACACAGCAGTCCATGTGACCTGCCAGTAACTCCAGCAAATCGTTTTCCACCGATGCTAGATGCTCATCTGCCAAGCAGAAGTTCTGAGAACTGTCTTGATGAATGGATTTCAGTCGACCGATCCACGATTCCAGCAAGCGAAAGGCATGATACTTGAACTTCGCTGACGAGCACAGCTGCTTAACAACCGGAAGCAGCTGCAGCAGAAACCACTCTGAGTGACACTCACCATCACTGGGAGGCCCAGCACTTGCTCCGAGACATCTGTTCAATGCAGACCCATGCAAACTGACTAATTCCATACTCCCTGCAGTTGAGAATGCCAGAACATGGTTATCAGCATGAGACAAAATGCCTTGAAGCAAACACAAATGTGAAAATGATTCCGTAGAGTCTGCAAAACACATAAAACTTTAGCATATCATACATACCTCATGGATCGTTGACTAGGTCATGTTTTACAAGTCTAGGCCTAGTATGACTTGGTAAAATGCAGCAGATTAAACTTTTAGGCACATTGCAAATGTTTCGTTTCTCACCTAGTGACTTATAACAGAAAACTGCAAAAAAATGTTGCTACAAAATAAACTGACAAAAATTTCAATGTATTTTCAAAATCTTAGGCCTCTTGGCTCATAAATAGCTCTCTATGATACAGCCTAATAATGCAGCATACTATCAATAGCCACATGACAACCATGTTGCTGGCTACATTCTGCACAAAAGACCCTACAACTGTTACATGAGCAACAATAAATGATGCAGAGAGACTTCTGTTACCAGTAAGATTCGTAAGCTTGTTGAATATGCTGAAAAAAACACGAACTGTGACTGCTGGTAAGTGAGCCCTAGTTGCCAGAAAGCCAAGGAGACTCCCAGCAAGGGTCTGACAATCACGTGGCACCACCTGATAGCAGAACGAAACTACATTACACAACTGGATTAAATAAAAAAATCTATATGATGACAACAAATGTTACCACATTTCACACGGCATTTCATTTAACCCTTTCCTACAGCATGGAAAACATTCGGATTGCAGCTGCCAGCCAGATGCATTTAACATCACCCTAAAACCAGCACTAAAACGCTAAAAGTCTAAGTCGCACGAAAAACGATATTTGCTAAATATGTGTAGAATGTAATGCTAATTAATAATATGCTGATCAGTTGAAATAAAAACATCGCTTTACATCAATTTGAATAAAAATAATGTTGTGCGTGATGACATCAGGCACCCTTTGTTCATAGCGTGTACTGCAGCGAGCGAGAAAGTTAACACAACATGAGCTGGCTGTAGCGTCGATGCAGCGAGCGCTCAGAGAGCAGAACTCGCTTCATTCTGGAAGCGAAGGTCAGAATCTGTCGGCGATTGGTGCAACGGAAAGGGCATATCATTGGCCTACTTTGGTATGACAGCAACTTCTCGAAATGCAAATGAAGTCTTTTCACTCGGTAGCATGCTTCATCGACGCTGCTAGCATTCAAATTCTGTCGAACGCTACACTGATGCTAATAGTTGTTTGTGACATCACACTTTCATCACATTTATCCATGTTAAACTTTATTTTTACAGTATAAAGATAACACTGGCAACAGGAAGATTAATAAATATTGACAAATGAACATCTGATTAAGCCAAATAGCGCTTCATAACAGTTACATAAACTGATGCGACTTGGACTTTAAAAATTCACTGCAGTGACTGCACTTTACACTCCAGTAACTCAAACATACTAATTACATAGCTTTCATGCACTTCATAATTATTTTATTATTAACATAGCTGGTGATGCATCACATTTCTGTTAAAATAACAAACTGCGGATACAAAAACAAACAGCTAGAAAAGACATCTGACAAAAATGAGGCTTTAAAATACCCATTAAAATAAATGAAATAATGTAAAGTAAATTTATCCATCAAATTTGATAGCAATACCATAGCCCATAGCAACAAAACTGTATGATACCTGATGAAATAAAATATAGATCATACAGTCAACAATGGTAAGAATGGGCCGGAGGCTAGAGTCATACGAAAAGTCCAATGGTGACTGTGAGGATATGAAATGAATTGTGCCATCATTCCATAACGACTGGCTGATGTACATCACCTGACAAGCCTGAAATAGCATCTGCAATGAGACATAACATACACATATGTCAAAACAATTTACACATCAAAGGAGCTAAATAAATTACAACATTTCAAACAAAACAAGAAATTTGAGCTAATGCTCACAAGACACGCGAAAGCCTATAGCAGTTCCAGTTCAGTAGTTTAGCTGAAAATTGGGGTGTTCACGCTAAGTTAATATACAAATACCAAATTCTCTATCTGGATCGCATAACGATAGTCCCGTGGTGCCATCTTGTGAATGATATAGACTTGTGTCGCAGCCCGAAATCGCCAAAAAATCCATAAAGCCCTCTATTTTGGTGTTCAAGGTCATTGAATTCGGTGCCAATTGAGAGCCAGTGTACGACTTCCTATTAGTGATTTATAGTAACCTAGGCCCTATCTAGCACCGTTACTGAGATACAGTGACTTATTGGCCAAAAATCGCAAATTTTGCCCACCCCTCTCATTTAGCACCCTCGTTCAAGGTGACCCCCTTCGAATTTACAAAAAAGCTTTAAGGTTCCTGAAACTAGAGTCTTCCTGGTAGCTGATGGTGAAAATTTGGTGATTCTAGCTTGCACAGCTTTTGACTAATCCACCCGTGTGACAGACAGACAGACGGACGGACGGACGGACGGACGGACGGACAGAATTGCGATGGCTAAGGCATTAGCTGCTTTCGCGCGTAAAAAGTATATGAAAATCAGAATTAATTATGACAAAAATTATAATACCGACAGCAGAAATAAATCACTAACTACTACATGTTTTTTACCCAAATTTTCTGTACTGAGTTGTTACAATACAGCATCATACTGAACAATTCCACGCCGTAGGCCGATAAAAAATGTGCCACTTTACTTTTGTCCATATCTTTGCCAATTATTGACAGATTTTCAAAATTCTTTCACCGACACACTCTGTGGACAATGTAGTTTTTATATATTCCACCACACCAATAATGCATCTCTACACTACCTTGCAAAATATAAATGTAAGAAAAAACTAACGATAATAACAAATATTTAGGTAAATTAAAAAACTCTTCATACCAACATTGCAATGAATGATCCGTATGACACTAGGCTGTGTTAGACCCACACAGTCTAGTGTCATACAAACCATTCACCACAACGTTAGTCTGAAGTGTTTTTTTGTTTCATTTACCAAAATGTCAGTTTGTTATTATCATTACACATGCACATTTCGCATATATTTCACAAGGTGGTGCAGAGACGCATTTACAATGTGGCGGGATATACAGTAATCACATTATCGCAAATTGTACACAGAGAGTTCCAGTGAAAGAATTTTGAAAATCGGTCAATAAATGGCAAAAATATGAACAATAGAGAAGTGGCACATTTTTTATTGGCCCACCCTGTATTATGGGACAGTCCTACCGTATATAATGCATTACAAGCATTGCCTGTCCAATAGTCTGCTTGTCCTTAGAGCCTCCTGTTTCAAAAACAAAAAAGCATAGAAAACTAATATTGGTATAAATGTGGCCACAGATGGGAGTAACTGATCTACAAAATTTTTGCTCAAAAAAGTCAATGATCAAAGCTAAGATTAGAATGGGTAGTGTACAATAGCAACCTCTACAGAACCAATAAGGAAGCAATGTTCAGCACACCTTGGTGAGAATATAGAAACATCGTTGCTGAGACAGTGTGCACGTATTAGAGGCTGTTGCTTGCACGCAGACATCGAGACAATCACAGCACAACAGCATCTGATCAAGAGATGCAAACAGCTGGCGAGCAGTGGGCACTGCATCACACACTGTCAGCCCTATGCAGTCACACAATCAACCGATACACATATCAGACACATCTTATCACCACATGCCTGTAGCTTACACCTGCACACCAGTGATATTTTCCACATGAAATAATACGTTGGCAGTTCTTTTGTTTACACTTTTAATTTGCCTTCCCTAGTTTAAGATGAGTCTTGCCTACTTCATACAGCAGTCTTGGCTACAGACTGCAAACATCTTCATTAAGCCCATACAGCAGAATGCAAGTAATGCAGTGAAAACCACTTCTAGACTACTGTACAATCAATGACAGAATGCTGCTGTCCCTATTGTTTTCAATAGTGTTCACGGGCTGCACACAAACATCTGAAGTCATAGAAAACTAAATGACTGACGGGCAATACTAAACAGCAACAAGTAATTCGAGCAAAGCTCATGCGATGCGCGACAACCTAGCAGTTCCTGTTCGCAAGTTGTCTTAATCTATCTCCGTCCATTTTGTCGCAATTCACTCGTGAAATCTGCGCTGCAGCCATAAATTGCCAAGATAACACAAAAACCCTTTATTTTGGGGGTTCAAGGTCATTCAAGGGCACCGATGTTGACGCCACTAAAAAGCTTGTCACTATTGCTTGTTATGGTAAGCAGCATGTCCGTGCCTATCTGCAACCGTTTTCACGCTACACGAGCCAATAGCGGCAAAATAACGTCTTTTTCGGGGGCTACCCCTGTTTGACGCCCTCGTTCAGGGGAATCCCCTCACCCAAGGGCACGAAATTTCGTCACAAAAAACTAGATTCCTTGTGGTCGCCCACAGTGAAAATATCGTGACTTCAGGTGTCGCCGTTTTGATACAGTGCCAGGGTGTGATGAACAGACGGACAGACAGACACCTCGACGATGGCTAAGACGTGCGAAGCATTACATGCTGTCGTGCATAAAAACTCTAAAATAAAGACTGAAGAATCTAGCAGCTGCTTCTGAACACTTGTCAATGGTTGCTTCCCCAAGTAACTTTCAAGAAGACAATATGCACTGTACATTTATTCATCTACAGCACAACAAAAAATACCTTATCTGAGTCAATTCAAAAATACCTTACCTGAGTCAATTCTATCAAACATGCAATTAGTTAATCTTTCACACATTGTTTAGCATCATCTCAAGCATTATTCTCTACATCTACAATTCTACGTACTTACATTGTGCCAGAATGCTGATGTCACAATTCGACAGGCACTTGCCAGACTTAATCGTCAACAACCGTTCTTTAACATCACCAGTGATTACTTGAAGAGCAGAGAGTAGAGAATCAGCATCGATTTTTCCAACTGCAACAAGGACCTAACAGCATGTCACCAACAAACAAACAACAGAGTCTCTGAAATCAAACATCAAGTGAAAATCAAATGAGCACAACATCTGATGTCTCGGAAAGTGGCATTATAGCATGCATTGTTGCGATGTGCTAAGAACACTATTACGGTTATTACTGCAAGTCTTTTTCTAGTTGACAGTGTGTATATGTGTTATTGTAAGCTTATACAGCATTCTGAGTGGCATTAATGCAGTATTTGTTGAAAAAATGTTTACAGTATCATTCTGATCTCAGATGATGCTACAAAGTCTCTCCAAAGTCCAAACACGAACCCAACTCGGTGCCATAAGATCCGTGCATGTCCAGTGCCAATGGCCTAAATACAGAAATGTTTTCTTCAAAAACAGCCAGCGATACAAATCACACACACATTATGTGCACCTGTATAAGAGGTTTTGTTACTTTGGTGCTGTCCTCAGTGGGAAGAAGCAGCTGAACAGCAATCTTTGCAATAGCTGGCATGCACTCAGGACTGTGATGCAAGCTTTTCTTGATGCAACCCAAAACATTATTCACGCTCTGTGAAGCACCAGATCTACATATCATAACAGCCATACTACAGCAAGTACCCAAATACATATGTTCGAAGTAATTTACAGACATGCATATAACCTTGGAATGCAAGCCGTTGTGCTGAATAAATAGACTATGTAGTGTAAACAGGTGACACAAGTATGCCATGAAAAACACTAAAAAAGTTCAAATCAGTATTTGTTCAGTTTTAAATCAAACATACAACGTTATGGTACCTTGTACATTAACAAATAATGCACCGGCTGTTTTATAATAGAGTTCCACCATAAGTGGATGTACCACCTGACTACCTTAGAATATTAATATCACCCGACTAGTTCTATAGCAAACACACTCTTTATGGCACTAATATCACCAGTACAAGAATATTGTGGAACTAGAAATACGTTCTGTGGAACAAGGTATCTGTCCCATTGCCACGCTATATAGCCTAGTATTAGCAGCTCTGCGTTTCAGCATTTGATGCTTTTGTGGGCCTACAGTAACCATAGTGCACGGGAGCCCCTAAGGCTAATGTACAACTAGGTCAGCGTCGATGTTTACAATGGTGGTGTCAGCAAACTGCAAGAGTGTAAAGACACGTTTATTAACTACATAGAAGTTCAACAATGCAAGAAGTGCTAACAGATTTGTGTTAACAACATAAAATGTAGGCATACAAATGTAAAATAACAGTACTCACAATAGCTTAACAAATTTAATCACAGGCTGAACGGTAGTTCAAGCCATGAGTTAACGGCGACTTCTCTTTCCTATAGGAAAGCCACAAATTCGACCCCTCACAGAATCAAAACCCCTGATCTGATTGAGATAAAATGTGGCACGGTTCACTATGTTGGCTAGATGACCCCTCATGCAAAAGTTCATATAAATCTGCACAAGGGGGGCTTCTCAGCAAATAGGTGAAATATAAGCAAAAAATTTTCTAGATGTACATATACCTTTTTTCAGAAACTCACCTACACCCTTCGGCGGATTTTTGCATGCAATGGCTCAAACGAGGCGGTCTGACGCAAGAATGTGCCTTTTGGGGGTTAAAAAATTTCAAATTAATATTTAACATATTTATTCAATAAATTCCAAAAATTCCAAAAAAAATACAATGGAGCCTATGGAGAAAATTAAACAATTCTTAAAACGGTCATAACTTTGGCTGTGTATAAGACAAAAGCCGTAATTTTTGGTTCTAGGGTATGGTTTTCAGGAATGTCCAATCTAATGGTGTCACTTAATTTTACCCCGGACCCTCCCTAGTCGCCACGGCAACGAAATTTGGGACAGAATTGGCTATAACTTGGCTTGTGTAAAAGATTTCTGCGAAATTTTTGTGTCTATATGGAGGTTTTCAAGAATGGACCAGCGACTGCTGCTAATCGAATTTTAACCCGACTGACCCTCATTGCAATGGAAATGAAATTTGAGACAAAATGGGCTAACTCGACATAGGCATATGTACGAGGTATCTCCGAGATTCTTGCATCTAACAAAGGGTTTTGAGGGTGGAGCAAATAAATAATTTTAGTAAGTCTACCATGTTTGACTTATGTTGCCTTGGCAATGAAATTTGTAGAATTTTTGCCAAAAATTGGCTAGAACTCGGTTAACTATGAGATGAGCTCAGACTTTAGTTTGACTCGACTTTATAGACGTTTGTGGTCAGCCATTTTACACAACAATCCAATAACTGCAATAATACGATTAGTTAGATTAGCATTATTGAAGTGTTTTCTGGGTGATGTGTGCAATATGAGTTTGTTTACTTATATGGCTATTTCGTGGATATAAAAGGAATTTTGTTCAGTATTGTCAGCAACGCAGGCCAGCGGTGACATCATGCCTGACACTGTCGTCTGCTTTGTTCACGCCATTAGATAGTAAGTAACAGTTGTAAGCGGCTTGGCTACTGTAAGAAATAATCTGAAGCGCAATATCTATGTAACTGATCAGCAGTAGGAAACAGTATTTTAGTAATAAAACAGCAAATATAAATGTACAAAACATCAGTTTACACACTTGTTCATGGCAACATTTAAGGACTTGCATATCGAAAACAGCAAAAATTACAAAAGGTGATATTGCCCGCATCACACTGACTGCGTGTCAATGTGCTGCTGAATAATATCACCTTTTGGAAATTTTGCTGTTTTCGATATGCAAGTCCTTAAATGTTGCCATGAACAAGTGTGTAAACTGATGTTTTGTACATTTATATAATACTAATGATGCATACACAGGTAGCAACACCTAGCGAACACAGATATAATTTTTTTCTTGTCACATCTAGACCTGTCTAAAATAGTTTAGTTTCTCGAATTTCTGATTTTTTGTTATCTTTTTTATAAACATGTGTAAATTAAATACTGTAATGAATACTAATTCAGCCATTTTGTTGAAATAATCTGTATAGAAGCAACTTTATGTAGCAAAATGTTAATTGTTCGTGGTACAGCTGTAACTGACGAGCTTATTTCGATTGAAAAATGAAGTAATCACAATTTGGGGGCTGATAACTCAAATTGGGGGATTAAATTATTTTTCTCTTTTGTGCCTATAGCGGCCACCGAGACATGCTTTTTGAGCTATAAGGCGCCACTATAAGCCCACAGGATTTTCTACTGTGGTACAAGAACCTTCCCATTAAAAATGCATCACGGGGATTAAAAATTGGGATAAAATATGGCAAGAAGTCATCAGATTTTTATCCCAAACTCGATCTTACTTTTTGGGCTTTAAATCACTGTGCAAAATTTCATCAAAATCAAATCAAAATTGCGGCCGTAGGAGTGTTTACAAACAGACAGACAGTGTGACAGAAGTGATTTTATAATCTGTCCCATGCTATGCTATAGCAATGGGACAGATAAATATGCAAACAATAAGACAGCAGAATGACAGCCTTACGGAGCACCAAATTTACTTATTCCAAAAACATCAGATATACATATTACATAGAAGTAAAAAAATGTACAAATTTACTTTGTCAAAGATGACACATCTCGGAGATTAAAAGCAGCTATGCATCCCTCAAATGAACAGTTTTTGACATGCGTCCAGTTAGCACTTGAAACCTCTTCGCCATAAGCCACACCAGCAGAAGACATATTCATCATTCTATAATATCTGGACATACCAAAAGTGGCATATCATTCAATCAGCAAACAATAAAACACCCACCAAAAAAAGTGGTATGATCAGGATGTTAATTCTCAAAAATTTTATTTCTCAATACAAGAATTTATTTTCCTGGGACTCCACTCGATCAACCTTAGCTGATCTGCAAAAGTGACGCCCGCCCGCCCAAGTTGCATTTGTCGACTTTGTCCATTAAACGAATGTATTACATTACGCACATCAAAACAGGAAACAGTTGGAAACAACATCTACCAAAAGTTGCTCAAAGTCAAAATCTTTAGTAGTTGTTGTAATTAGAGATAGCACTATGTTTGAAATTCGACACGATTAAGAGAAGATACATTCACCACAAATATTGTTGGTAATCGGTACTCGGTATCGCCGACATCAGTTTTTAGCAGTAACTACGCAGTATCAATTTGTATTTTTAGGCTATTAAGCTAAAGATAATAGACGTTTTTAAACATTCGCCATATGCCAGAATTGCAGGTATTTACAGCACTGGCCTGAATAAGTTACAGCATGATTACAGCCTACAGCCTACAGGTGTAATATAATAATATTGTGCTGTTAACTTGCTATCTATTGCATTAATATGTAATATCGTATTAATCCAACTGTTTCAACGATATTGATCTATTCATCAGTCGCCGCTTCGCCAATCGCCTGTCACCAAAAAAACAGCCAGTAATTTTAAAAATGCATTTAACAAATTTGAAAATAAAAATATTTTTTAAACTAGCCACTAACAAAATTAGTGGTTTTATTGACTTATTTATTTGTTATTTTTATCATCAAAAAATCGACTCGCACACAAATACCAAAAACGAAATGTATTATTTGACTCATCACTACATTTGTATAGCGCGGTGTGGATTTGAAAAAAAGCTGCAGTTTTTTACGTTGCAAAATGTTTTCGAAATCGGAAATTAAGCGATTCAATGACATTGCATGTAATTGTTTATTCTGTTTATTAACAGACTCTGGTTTTGCAATAGCGTATAGGCCTACGCCATATTCACTATACAGGCTGTCAAGTTATACTGTCAATACGTGTTATGTCCCCTCCGCCCTTCCCTCTACTCTTTTTCCTTCTCTTCCCTCCCTCTTTGTCTCTTCTCCATTCTGTACCTTTCAGTGGTGTCTGGCTTTTTGCCTCTTTTTACCGTTTTCCCCCTGGCTCATTCATCCCAGCACCTTGGATCATAGATCATATCTCAGTCAGATCTATGACTACTCTGATATGACTAATCTGGTTTTAGTTTTTTCCAGTTTCACTTAACGTTAATTTTTCTCCATTTTAGTGTTACTTATCGCAGGCGTCTAGTTTGAAGTTTCTGTATTTTTGTGTGTTACGCAGCAGTAATTTCATTTCACTTTTTTCATCTCATTTCCAATTAATACGTTTCTACTTCTTTTAGTTGAAATGCTGGTGCAATCGTATTTTTTCCCCACAGAGCGTTTTCGCATACCTAGAATACCCGAAGATTATATCTACCGTGAAAATTCACGTCAGATAGCGATGATCAACTACTTATTTTCCGTGAATTTTCATGGAAGCATCTTTTCACTTTTTCGCTATATGTCGTGAAAATGTATGTATTGAAACATATACGTTAAAGCTAAGGAAATAAACGATTAAGCACACAATTAATTATTTACATGTTACAGCTATGCTGATGCGTCTGTTTGTCTGTCTGTTAGTTTAAACCAGGTGGGAATTTTAATGCTGTTTTGTTGCAGATTGTCTGTCGCGAGTGCAAGTCTGGCAGTGAAAGAATTTTGCAAATTGGAAATTGCGGGGCAAAAATATAGACAGACTCATTACGTACAGTTTATAGGCCTACATTTTAGAAATATAAGATCATGGTCACGCTTTGAGACATTAGCTGAAAACTCATGGCCGCTTACCAGTGATGTGGTCAGTTACATAGGCCTACACTACAGGCTACAACAGTTGCTAATTTGCTATTATTGCCTGCATAATCTGACAATACTGTACTAAATAGCAGCAGATAATAATATTTATTTTCTGTAAATTTTACGGCAGATAATCATTCCATGCTAGCTTCGTGAAAATTCACGGTAAATAGCAAAAATCGACTACTTATTTTCCATGATAACATCTTGCTAGAATACCTACTTTCACCGAACAATTTCGTGCAATTTCTCATAAATGAACACTGGTACGAACCCTAACCACTGACCCAGGTGACCCTATCCCTAACCCTAACTGACCCTAGGTGTGTGAAAATGCTGTCCGGGGAAAAATGCGATTGCATTGAAATGCTAGATTAAGCTGTCAACATGCCCTTCAGTTTTTTAGCACAAATCTGTTTTGTATCATATTGCATGATGTTGAATACACTGATTTCGTTGCATATTATGTTGCAGCATGTGCACCACCTGTTGGTTCATATGATCCAAAACATGGAACAAAAGTACAAGGCGCCATAATAGACTTCGGCGATGATCGCTTCAAAGAACCGAAATGTAACTTCGTACTTTTTTTATTTTACGCTACGTCTGCATTATTTGTAGTGATAATGCTGTCTGTTGCATGTTCTAAAGTTCATAATCTATTGGTCTATCAGGTAGCCTACTTAGATTATGATAAACATATAGTAACTGGTCTGGTAACATTTCACAGAAGTGTAATAGTTAATTTTTGAAGAATTCATGATTAATTATTCCTCGGTTTCAGTTAAAATACAATATTTTGCTAACAGCTCTTGTGAATGCGTTAGACACAGTCAGTTGATGTTTCAAGTTTTGTAGACAGACTGAAATGTTGATGTGCTATGTGGAGATAGTGATTATTATTTATCAGATATGTGTCATTGTATTTACTATATTATGCTCATTTCAGTGACGTTAATAATCTTAAATTTTGTAATTTGAATTTTATTAACCATTTAAAAACTTTCGTCTTCAATTGTGTGATTAATAGAGCTGTCAGATTAACATGTTAACTTAACGCGTTAATAAATTAATGCGCATTAAAAAAATAGTGTGTGAAAAATTTAACACACATTAGCACATAACCTTAAAGATTTATTAAATCCAGTGAAGCAGAAATTTCAATATTCCATTAAACCTCAGTTGTTTGACAATCGAGTGATATTTAAGTAATTTGAAATTGCTTTGTTGCCATTTCGTCGCTACTGTCACGGTCTTGCGACACAGGCATGACTTTGTGGCCTTCATTCCTGTCACCTTCTCGATGTAGTCCATAGACTTTGGATGTAGTCCAGCCAAAAATGTAAGCAATATTAATGATGCGTTATTAATGCATTAATGCCTGCATTAAAATACTTAATGCAGTGTGTTAATGCATTAAAAAATTAACCCTTTGACAGTTCAGTGATTAATCATTAATTTCCACAGTTCTAGTAATGACTGTGGATGTGATCATGTCATGAGGATGAACAGAGAGTGTCACAACAGATCTGCCTGGATTCTTTTGCCCCTCCCACTAAAGCAACTACATGGTGTTTCATTTAAAAGGCCTTTTTCTTTCTTTCATAATTCACTTGAATGACGACCAATTTACACCAAATTTTTAACAGATGTAGCTGAAGAAATACTAATTCAAAATGTTTTAACAAAATAAGGCTGTTAGTTAAATATTCTTTGCTAGTCGTCATGTAACGCCGACGTCATAATGTGCCACGAGTACAAATTGCTTGTCGCAGCCGTTGCTGACAGTTGCTGAATAGCTGCCCTGCATCGATGGTTAACTTTATCTGGTTTAGTGGTGACAAATTGTTGAAGTTTTACCATTGCAGCCACAAAAAATACGCCAAAAATGATCACTTTCACACACTTGTTGGGATAGCTTGACTTTTACACCTTCCAGCAATACAGTGTGCACACCAGTACACAGCACTTGTAAGATTGTTGAGTTTTTGGATTGCAATATGCCTGATTTTATGCCCCCATGTTGCTTACTGCTGATGCCATAAACATTTTTCATTACTGAGCCACATAAAGTTTACCATCGAAGCAGAGTATCAACCGACAGCACCAGTTAAACTCACGATACATTATGATGTCAGCGTTACATCATGACTAGCATAGAGTATTTAACTAACAGCCACATTTTGTTGTAGTATTTTGAATAAGTATTGTTTTATCTACATGTGGTAAAAATTTAGTGTAAATTGGTCACCATTTGACTGAGTTATAAAAGGGACAAAAAGGGTGCCATTTTTATGAAACACCGTGTAGTTCTGCTGACTGATTTTTTAGCCCAGCCTTTCTAAGCCTGCTTTGCTGACCAGTGGTGAAAGTAACGTGGAGCCACTTCTGTTTGAGTGTTATCTTCTTTCAACGTCTAGTTGTCCATTGGTTGAAACAGTGCTGAAAATCTTAATTGTAGCAGTGAGAAGTACTTATGTGAATGGAAAATGCCAGTCAGTTTTAGAGTTCTTTGTCCCCCTGACTGTCTGACCAGGCATTTGCATGCGCATATGTTCGCTGTGAGGATGCACATTGCCTTTGGACTGTACTAACAGCTACACCCCGTAGCCCAGATACCATCACAGGCTCTTGCTTTGCATTTGCCATGAGTTCTGCTGCCTGTTTATTCCTAGTTTCAGCTAGAGAGTAAGTGTGATTTTTGGCGCCACAACAAGTCTGCATCGTGTCTGTAGTACTGTACTCTGTATATTGCCGTAGCATTTTTCGAAGCCCCCAGATCAGCACCAGATTTTGTTGGAATGGATCATTCATTATCTCTGTTATTCAGTTACAGCAGTAGATTACATTTATGGTTGACGGAATCATGAGAAACAGGTGTGTTGGGTAATTGCACACAATGCACAGTGTCATTTGTGCAGAATGGCTTTGTGGGCTAAAAAAAGTAAGTGGAGTTGCTGTTTGCCGACAGACACTCCAAATTTCCAACGGAATTGCAACAGGCAGCGGCAAATTTTCGAACACAGAAGATTACTGTGTGCTCAGAATTTCAATTTTCTGCTTAAATTTCTCCAAAGTGGAAGACCTTTTATCCGCAAATTTTGCATTTTTGGACAAAATTTTTCATCAGAAAGATTTTTCGACATCCTGAAATTTAAGGGGAATTTACCATTGCCTCTGCCTCTCCCACCCCTTCAACCACAATGCCAGTGATTGTGCACAATTGCACAGCATTGTAATGGATACATGAAAAACGAGATAGTAAGGCTGTAGTTCTGCATACTGGCGCTATATAAATATGATTATTACTTTTAGTATGAAATTACATGTAGAATCCATGATTTTGGGTATTTCAGTGTCTGATCAATCTCGGCTGAGTTTCAGTTGTAGCAGCTTGAGTGGCTTTAGTTTCACAGCATCGACGCCAATGAAGAAAAGCTTTACAGGCAGCAGCATTGATAATTTGGTATGGATTGGAGGCTGAATTTTTGCATATCTAGGCTTGCTTGTTTGTACAGTTCGTATTTACTTTAAAAATTTGAGTGCATTCAATGGCATCATGGCTAGTGGTAGATTTTGGAATTGTCGGAAAGTTTTCATCCAAAAAGTTTTGTCCAAAAATGCAAAATTTGAGGCTAGAAACCCCCATTATGCAAACATTTGGGGGCAAAATTTGCAGCTGTCTGTTGGAATTCTGTCTGAAATTTGTAATGTGCATCGGAAAGTTGCAATTTTCTGCCTCAGTTACTTTTTTAACCCACGATGCTGCCACTGCATGCATTAAAATGGGTTTGATCATCAGTTATACAGTTATGGAAAATTGCAGTGGAAAAATTAGCAGACTTAGAATGCATAAATAAGCAGTACAGCTTTTGAGTTTGGTTTCTTACTGCATTACTACAAGTGCAACATGCATTGCGGCCTTCTCTGTCTGTCATCTGTTACACTTTTGATCCCTTTAGACAAAGCAGTTGCATATGTCATTAAATGCTTTATATCTGCACATTGCCATGTAATTCTAGTTTGTTTATGCTATAAGTTTCATTTAATAGAGTGAAAGTAGAGATCCCTGTGCTATGTTGTTGATCAGGATTCTGCACATCTGTCGCATCAGAAAACATCTGAGGAAGATGACACCAAAAAAGCAGTTTTCCTTATGCCCAAAGTGCCGAGAAAGTCACGAATTCCATTTCGCTCTCAAGCTGGAACAAAACAATGTCAAGAAGTGGAACAGGAGTCAAGTGGGAAGCTCGAAGAGGCGTCAAGCCACGCCCAGTCTCACGATCAGGCTGAGTTGAGATCAAGGAATGATTTTGAAGAAATGCGGAAAGAATTGTCGAAAAAAACAAAGGAAAAAGATCAGATGGAGCAGTCACTGAGATGGGTCACAGATTCTGAAAGTGCTCAGCGAGCTGTACTAGAACAGCAGCTTCTTAAGGCACAAGAGCAGCTGAAGAGCAAAGATCTAGAGGCCGGAGAACTTCAAGTGAAGTTAGATGAAATGTCCAGACTAGAGCAGCAGATGAATAACAAAGATGTTGAAGCCAAAGAGCTGCAGGAGAAGTTAGATGAAATGTCCAGAGTAAAAGAGCAGCTGCTCAAGGCACAAGAGCAGCTGAAGAGCAAAGATGATGAAGCCACAGTGAAGTCAGATGAGATTTCCAGACTAGAACAGCAGCTTCAGCAAGCACAAGAGCAGATGAATAGCAAAGACGTTGAAGCCAAAGAGTTGCAGGAGAGGTTAGATGAAATGTCGAAACTAGAACAACAGCTACTCGAGGCACAAGAGCAGATGAAGAGCAAAGAAGTTGAAGCCACAGAACTCCAAGTGAAGCTGGGTGAAATGTCAAGAGTGGAACAGCAGCTACTTGAGGCACAAGAGCAGCTGAAGAGCAAAGATCTAGAAGCCAGAGAACTTCAAGTGAAGTTAGATGAAATGTCCAGACTAGAACAGCAGTTGCTGCAAGCAGAAGAGCAGATGAATAGCAAAGATGTTGAAGCCACCGAACTCCAAGAGAAGTTACGTGAAATGTCAAGACTAGAAGAGCAGCTGCTCGAGGCTCAAAAGCAGCTGAAGAGCAAAGATGATGAAGCCACAGTGAAGTTAGATGAGATGTCCAGATTAGAACAGCAGCTACAGCAAGCACAAGAGCAGATGAAGAGCAAAGAAGTTGAAGCCACAGAACTTCAAGTGAAGCTAGGTGAAATGTCAAGAGTGGAACATCAGCTACTTGAAGCACAAGAGCAGCTGATGAACAAAGATCTAGAAGCTACAGAACTGCAGGTGAAGCTAGATGAAATGTCCAAACTAGAACAGCAGCTACTGCAAGCAGAAGAGCAGATG
>Ga0056128_1002066_pt1 | contig 23414 bp, 12 predicted proteins | sample WorMetLIZISLAND2_FD_71113 | JGI IMG/M metagenome (GOLD analysis project Ga0056128, IMG submission 71113) | Marine gutless worms symbiont microbial communities from Max Planck institute for Marine Microbiology, Germany - Olavius geniculatus... ... | reverse complement strand
AATAAAACTGTTACTATAGATCCCACCACACCTAAAGTATGTCGCTACACTACCTTGTGAAATGTCAGTGTCTTAAAGAGTAACAATTGAAAACAGAATGACTTCTGCAACAATATATTTTAAGAAATTAACAACAGAACAACGTGTGTGTTGTCTCAGTTATTGTCTAAAAAGTCATGTCTCACAATTTTACATCAAATGTTTAATGTGTCTGCTTTGCTGCTGAGCGACACATCCAAGACGTCGACGCCACTGACCAAGGGCGCGATCAACTAAACGCTGCGGCACTTTGCCCCACTCAGCAACAATGGTTTTTTTTAGCTAATTGACTGTTGTGAATCGTCAACATTGATAGACCCTCTGTTGAAGGGCATCCTGAACAGCATAATCAACTGAATATAAGTCTGGGTTGTTTGGGGGCCACATGCCAGGCTCGATCAACGTTGATCACGCAACCGTCAGTGGCGTTGCAGGCTTGAGTGCATCATCTGCTATTTCATGAGGTAGTGTAGCGACACATTTGAGGAGTGGTGGGATCTGTAGTGACAGTTTCATTAAAAATTGTCTCCTTGATTCTGACAGTGAAAAAATTTTGAAAATCGGTTAATATTTGGTGAGGTTATGAGGTATACAAAAAACTGTGCCTTTTTTTGGCCCACCCTGTAGGTTTGTGACCGTCTATGGGCAGATGAACACCTCTTGGTAGCTACACTTCATCGGATGCCGGGATGGTGAAAAATGAGTAGCTGTTATTTAGATGCATGTGCGGTTGGGTTTCAGTTAATAGTAAGATGCAGATGCTAACCGAGAGGTTGATTGGCATTGAAACTGGTCAACTTGGTGGTTAAAAGTCTTGACTAACATGATTCGGATGTGATTGTGATTTTTCCATCATAAGTCACTGTGTGGTCATTTTGTCGTTGTGCGCACTAGGAACTGAGCGAGGTGACGAAGCGAACAACTACAACCATCGATGAGACGGACGCGTCAACGAGTCAAGCGGCATACAACGCTGAGCTGCGTGATGCGCTCGAGAAACTTCGTGGAGAGATGGACGAGCAGCTGCGGCAGTCACATGATGAAACTGAGGCCTTCTATGAAAGAAAGGTCTTATATCTGCACTATGTTGTTTGGACAGCTAGCAAGAATGTCCCTGACTTCAGTTATCAGAATCTGATTGAGATTAACCGATGTTTGTGTCTCCCGGCCAGATTAGAGACAACATTACTACACTCACGTAAACTCGAGTTTTCTCTTGTCTAAGCCAAATGATCATGCGACAATAACTTCAATGCAAACTATAAAGATAATATGATACAAAACTTTATTGTGTAATGTCATTGTATCTTGTAGATAGTTTGGCAGTTGACTACAATTATAGTGCATCAAGCTATCGGATCATCGAAATGATGAAATCCCAAACTAGTTTCATAACATTTAGCTGAACTTGTCCACAAATGAGTATTTGCAAATGATTCATAGGTCTTTTTGACAAACAGCATGCTCTTCACGCTGTGCCAGAGCATTGAAGGACATTTTAGACTTGCATTTTAGCCAGTTAGAATTCTGTTTTGTACTTGCTTCCTGTGATGTTATCAGGCCTCCCACTTGTCTCAAAATTCCTGAAATTTGAAGCTTGCCCTTACGTGTCCTAGGCAAATTCGTCCCGAAAATCTTGCAGGACCTTCTGCAAAGCATGTAAACACATTAATCTCGTTCACTTCATTGTCTTGGTACACGGGTGAAGTCATATGCCCTTTGTGGGCTCTGTGGTCAGGTGTCAGTTTCGTAAGTTTACAACATTTTGATATTGCTCACTTTTTTCTACTTACTGGATAAAGCTACTGGTAAGTGTTTTGGATTTTGAGAGTTTTTTGTATTGAAGAAAATGTAGAGAGTAGCAGATGTTGTTTAATGACTACCTTACCAGGTTATTTTTTTGGCTGATGTGAATATGACACTGATGGTGTATATTGTAGCTGGAGGAGATGCGAGAGTTGTCGTTCCGTAATGTGGACGTGTCGGACAAAGCTCAGGCCGAGCTGAAGAATGCACGCAAACGCATCGATGAGCTCAACACGGAGATCAATCGCCTCATCTCTCAGGTAATTCTTAATGTACACTAATGGAAAGGTCACCCAAGTACTGAAAGACTCAGGATATGTAGTTTGCCCTCCTCCCCATTTCACTACCGATACTGTACAGGGTTGGGTTTCTCTGCCAGCAGAAAAACTTGGATTGTTTGTATATTGTAATTAGAGGCAGTTTCAGATATTGTACTCTCGAGTGGTAGTGGAGAGATCGAGCTGTTTGTAGCAGTGAAATTGATGGAATGGACACTGGCAGATAACTTACCAATATATTATAGATGCTAAGAAAGACATATATAAAGTAGTCAAAGTGCACAAAAACACCAAATATATCACCCGTCATCTTTATTTATTTAAGCAACAGCTTTTTTATGCATATACAATTATTAAACGACCTGCATGTGGAAGCTCACAAGTTTCTATTTAAATTGACTGTTAAGTTCGCTTTGTTCCAGGGTTTGAAACTTGGCCTATTTTTACCGAAATTCATAGATTTCACTGTTTGCACATTTTGAGAGTGGCTGTTTAATATGGAGCGTGTCATTAGCGATAAAGCTGAATGTTTTGTTTTGGTGTGGATAGTTTTTTTTAGTTTCTGCAGTTTTTATTGTCTGTAGTTACGGAGGCAGCGGTCAGACAGTGAATATACACCGTGTCGAGAAAAAACTTCCCAGACATTTTCGATTGTAACTTGAAGAAGAATTGTCAGGTTTTAATAATTTTTGACACCAGTATTTCTGACACAACTGGCGATCAAATGACTGTCTAATTTTCCACCGCACCCCTTGTTTGTTTCTGTACTACCCGGGGAAACAAAAACCAATGAAATATTGCATTTTGTTTTATTTTGCCTGTTAGAGTTTTCCCAGGTAGTGCAGAAGCAGACATTTGGTTAGGTGGGAACTAGAACGATCATTTGATGCCAAGTAGTGTCAAAAATGTTTGCACCAAAAATTATTAAAATTTGTCAATCCTTCTTCAAGTCACAATTGATAATGTCGGGGATGCTTTTTGCTGCATTTCTGTTCATTTCAACTCATATTTTGTTGGTACTGTTTTTACGCGCGAAAGTAGCTACTGCTTTCAGCACGTCTTAGCCATCACAATTCTGTCTGTCTGTCTTTCACATGGATGGATCAGTCAAAAGTGGTGCAAGCTAGAATCACTAAATCTTCACCGTCGGCTGCCTGGAAGACTCTAGTTTCCGGAACTGTAAAGCTTTTCCGTAAATTCGAAGGGGGTCACCCTGAACGAGGGCGCCAAATGTGAGGGGGTGGGCAAAATTTGCGATTTTTGACCAATAAGTCGCTGTGTCTCAGTAACGGTGCGAGATAGGGCCTAGGTTACTATTAGTCACTAATAGGAAGTCATACACTGGCTCTCGATTGACGCCGAATTCAGTGACCTTGAATGCCAAAATAGGAGGTTTTATGGATTTTTTGGCGCTTTCGGGCTGCGACACAAGTTTATCATTCACAAGGTGGCGCCACGGGACTATCGTTATGCGACTCAGATAGAGAATTTGGTATTTGTATATTAACTTTGCGTGAACACCCCAATTTTCAGCTAAACTACTGAACCGGAACTGCTATCGGCTTTTGCCCATTTCGTGAACATTAGCTCAAATTTCTTGTCTCCTAGTGTTGCAGAAGCAGACATTGGGTGCGGTGAACGTTAAACGGTCTTTGATGTCTGGTTGTGCGAGAAATAATCATGCAATTATTATAATAATTGGGTATTCCTTCTTCAGGAGACAATTGATAATTGTTCGGGATGTTTATTTCTGGACACAGTGTATATTTCTGCATGTGTTTGCTTGCTTGTGAAACTGTTGTAGAACCAGAACAGCGAGGGTCGTATAAGAGACCTAGAGAATCAGTTACGTCGTGCGCAGGAGGCTCACAACATCGAGCGTGACACGCTGAATAATGAGATCGCCAGACTGAGGAAAGCCATTGACGACCAGCTGATGGAGTACCGGGATCTGATGGACGTTAAGATCCAGTTGGACTCGGAGATAGCGGCCTACCGCAAGCTGCTTGAGTCCGAAGAGAGCAGGTTCTCCTTCTGATCATTTCATACTTCCGTTGCAGTTGCTTCTTGAAGCAGCGATTCCACCTATTGCTACTCATTTGTGATTTTTCTGTAGTGGTCTGTCGTCTGTTCGTCACATTGATGTTAACTGCTCAAACTGCTTGACAGATTTGAATGCCATTTGGCACATACACTTTTGGATTTCATTGTTAGTCTGTAAGATGTGGTCACTTCCTAAATCCTGTGCATATTAGGGGTCTCGAACTCCAACCAAATGCCAAACCATCATAAGTCACCACATGGCCAAAAAAACTGTGTACAGGCTATAGAGTGATGTTGATAAATTTTACAATTTCTTGTTGAGTAGTTTGGTCAGCCTGCAATGCATCTGTGGTGGGAATACTGTAGTCATGTTGGCTGGGCCACAGGAGCTGAAGTCGGGTATTATTATTATCATCATTCCATCGTTATTACCAACTTGCTCTGTCGGTATGGTGCCGGCATGTAGTCCATGTTAGCAGCACCGTTGGCTTTCAATGATCTGATGCTGTTGGTCATATGATAGAAGGGACGATGGGGCCTGAAAAGTTTCTGTGATTACAGTTAGCGGAAGTTAGTTATACTAAGTTAATGCCTGTTGGAGATAGTGTGCAAAATGAAATGAATTTACCTATTTTCCAGGAGACCAGTTTAAAGGGCAACTGCCAAGAAAAGTTTCCGTTGCAGAATGTCATTGGATTTTTTAATTATATTAAATACATGTGTCAGTCTTTGCACTGCAATGGTCAACTATATGGAGATGCATTGAAATCGCAAAGGTCAACTTTTACGCACCTTAGCCATTGCAATTCTGTCTGTCTGTCCATCTGTTCGTCACAGTCAAAAACGGTGCAAGCTAGGATCACCAAATCTTTACCATCGGCTGTTTGGAAGACTCTAGTTTCCGGAACCGTAAAGCTTTTCCATAAATTCGAAGGGGTCACCCTGAACGAAGGCGCTAAATGAGAGGGGGGTGGGGCAGAATTGGCAATTTTTGGCCAATAAGTTGCTGTATCTCAGTAACGGTGCAAGATAGGACCTAGGTTACTATTAATCACTAATAGGAAGTCGTATACTGGCTCTCAATTGGCACCGAATTCAATGACCTTGAATGGCCTTGAACGCCAAAATAAAAGGTTTTATGGATTTTTTGGCGATTTCGGGCTGCGACACAAGTCTATATTATTCACAAGGTGGTACCACGAGACTATCGTTATGCAATCCAGATAGAGAATTTGGTATTTGTGTATTAACTTTGCGTGAACACCCCAATTTTCAGCTAAACTACTGAACTGGAACTGCTATAGGCTTTCGCACGTCTCGTGAGCATTAGCTCAAATTTCTTGTTTATTTATATTACAAATATATGCAGCAGTCTTTTGCTAGACCAGTCTACTGTCCAAAAATGCATTAAAATCACAACGGTCAATTTTGACTGTGCTGTTAGTATGCCTTTAAAATAGCATAGAGTACTGGGTAACCCTGGAGAATGGGCCAGTCAAAGGAAGCCGCATGCATTCAAGTGTACTTCTATGCATGTGTAGACTGAGCATGTCAATGACTGAATCGTCTCGTGGGGGCGAGTCGGCACGTAAGCGCAAGCGTGTGGAGTTGGACATAACAGACAGTGGAGCTCGCAGTCTGGTCCAGGAGTCTCACGCTTCCTCGGATTTCTCTGTGTCAACCGTGTCCAAGGACGTGCTGGAGATCAGTGAAGCCAATCCTGAAGCTAAGTTCATCAAGGTGACGAACACGTCCGCTGACAAGGTACGACATGGATCCATAATACCGTATATATACTTTTCTTGATAAATTGTTATAGAATCGGGTTAGATCGGATGGGTATTTATGCGCGAAAGCAGCCACTGCTTTCAGCACGTCTTAGCCATCGCAATTCTGTCTGTCCGTCTATCTGTCTCGCAGATGGATCAGTCAAAAACGGTGTAAGATAGGATCACCAATGGCTGCCTGGAAGACTCTAGTTTCAGAAACCATAAAGCTTTTGCATAAATTCAAAGGCGGTCACCCCGAACGAGGGCGCTAAATGAGAGGCGGGTAGGCAAAATTGGCAATTTTTGGCCAATAAGTCACTGTATCTCAGTAACGGCGCGAGATAGGGCTTAGGTTACTGTTAATCACTAATAGGAAGTCGTACATTGACTCTCAATTGGCGCCAAATTCAATGACCTTGAACGCCAAAATAGGGGGTTTTATGGATTTTTGGCGATTTTGGGCTACAACACAAGTCTATATCATTCACAGGGTGGCGCCATGCTACTATCGTTATGCGATCTAGATAGAGAATTTGGTATTTGTATATTAACTTAGCGTGAACGCCTCAATTTTCAGCTAAACTACTGAACCGGAACTGCTATATATGCTTTCGTGCATCTCATGAGCATTAGCTCAAATTTCTTGTTTACTTTTGTGAGTGCCACGAGTGAGCCCCAACCATCTGGACATGGCATGATCCATGTAGTTGGCAGATTTCCGTGTAATTGGAAATGTCTTTGAAATCCTAAGATTGGCATTCTTGTCCATTCTTGTCTAATCTACAAGTGATGCCTAATCTGGTTCATGTTAAACACGGATGTGACACGGTTCATGTAGTTGCTACGTTTTTGTGCAGTGTAATCACTTGGCAGTCTAAGATTTTTATATTTGTCCTGTATTTTTTGGTCATTTTCTCAATGTTATCTACAGAATTTTTGGTTTTCACTTACTTTGCAGACACATCACTGACAGTGTGGTGAGTAAGTTGTGGGTTAGCGCTTACGTTAACCTAGCATTAGGACGTTTTTGTGACATAAGATGTTTTCTCAAAGCCACCTAAAGGTTCTAAGTCACAATGCCGTTATTTCACAGTTCTATGCTTTAGGGATGTGACCCAGTTTGTATTCACATTCGTCAACATGTGAATATTCAACAACTTTGCAGCTATTCGATACTTGACGAATAGTTGGGGCGTTTCTGGCGAATACAAATATTTCATTTTATTCAACTTGATTGAACTTTATTCAATTTTACATCGAAAATACTGACAATGAAGAGACCACAGCACTCCGGGTGTTTCATTTTCTCAGTTGAACTGATTGACTAAACTTTGCCTTAGATACTGGTGCTGATTTTCACTGACTGAACGCCGAACAACTATATTTGGATGTTTCACTTTATTCAAATACCGATATAGAGAAGTTTTCTCAAGGCTGAATAAGTATTCGCATTCGTTGTTTGACAAAAAGTACAGTTAATATCCACATTTGACGACTACGAATATTTTTTTCCGCTTTGTCATATCCCTACTGTGATTGCAGCGGCCGTTGAACCGAAGGTGAGAGTTGATGATGTCGTGTGCAGGATGTCGCTATTGGAAACTGGCTGCTGAAGCATGTTGCTGGTGACAGAGAGTCGGTCTACAAGTTTCACAGAAATATACAAGTCAAGGCTCAGCAGACCGTCACTGTGAGTGTTGTCGATTTAACTGGTGATGTAAAAATAACAAAATGTGACAAGCAAATGTTGTTCTATTTTTTTGTTTCTTGCTTAATTTTTTTACTTGAATCCATTGGCAATTTCTTAGCTATTTTGCCTTAGGAGTACTGTGATAATCTGTTTTTCATTTGTTTAACTTCGCACAAGCAGTGGCTGATGCAAGGGATAAAATTTTATTCATGGTTCCTACGGTCAGGGAAAGTCAGGGATAAATTAGAAGATCAGAAAAAGTCAGGTAATTTGACATTGCAAAGTCAGGGAAAAATCAAAGTACCAGGGTGCAAAAGTTGACAAAAATGCGGAAAAAAATTTGAACTGTTGTATGCAGTTCAAAATGTTTCCTGCTTGCTTCGCTCGCAGATCATTTTTATTTCTACATTTAAATTTGTTCCATCGCCCTTGTTTTTAGTGTGACTAGAAGCGATTGAAAACCGACATTGGTATTTTGCATGAACAGATTAGTCGGGGAAAACGATTCATTTTGTCCTGGAAAGTCAGGGAAAATGACTTCTGCCAAGTAGTAGGAACCATGTTTATTTCTGAAGACTTTGTTTTCCTGTCTATTATATAGGAAATTTTAACAAAAACAACAGTATCACTACTAGTAATAATGCCCCCACTGACCAGTAATTAGACAAAAAACTTAATTACTGATCTATGCATTTGTTTCATCTGCAACATGCCTTGTTGTTGCTATATAAATGCATTTTGATTGATTGATTGACACGTAAAATGTTGTCTCTGCAGTATATGATATTAAAAATTTAAATCATTGCTCTACAACAACTGGCATATTTTGCGTAGTTTGATTTTATTATGGAAAATTTGCTGGCAGTAGCAAAATTGATTGGTTTCGTCATCAGAAAAAAGGTTTTGAAGCTGTAATAACCCTATCAGTGGCAATTCCTATACTTAATGCTCATTGCCTCTATACTACAGTGAAGCATGCTGCTGTAATTTGATCCATGATAGATTGTAATTAGTGATTGCTATCCGGAGATCCTGGCCATTTTCATTCGGGATTTTGGGATAACAAAAGTTGGTTGGAGTAGTACTTTTTCGAACGATACAAACAGTTCTAGCCATCTGGTATATAAAATATTCCATGCAACTAGTCCTGCCTTGCTCCTTGCTGCGCACTGTAAATTATATTTTGACAGTCGCAGTCTCTCCTACAGTTCAGATGTATCTTCCGTAGGGGCCTGCTACAGCCTTTGCGCAAAAGAAGTTAGTTGGGGAATAGGGATGCTGAAATAACGATCGCTGTGTAAGCCTCATCTCGAAAACGGGATCCTGGTATTACAAATTTCTTGAGTTCAGATCCCGGGATTGAGAATCAAGTCCCAGGAATGCAATCACTAGTTGTAATTTAGCAGTAGAATATTGTTGTAGAATTTGTGTTGGCGTGCAGATATGGAGCAGCGATGCTGAGCAGACCCACAGTCCTCCAGCAAACCTTGTTATGAAGGAGCAGACTTGGCCTCTGGCTGATCAAATGAAGACCACCCTGTTTGACACTAAGGGAGAGGTAATAGTGCCGCTGTTGAATTTTAATGTTGATACATTGCATTGACGGTGGTTTGGCCTCAGTTGATCACAGCGTTTGTCATTCGCATCAATTAAGTTAATCAACACCAAGCCCAGTTAGTGCTTGGAAGGATGACCGTACTCGTAATTGTGTCTATTGAACGCAGCCTTAGTTGCTATAGGCAATTCAAATTGTGGGCGTGGCTACACCTGTTTATAGTTTATCGCGTTCTTTTTTACGACCGTTCCGGAAAGGTCCACATGTAGACCACAACAAATCACCGAACCTTTCTGGAAAGCCAAAAAACAACGAATGTAATATGATTGTGGTGGGGCATCTAGTCACTTTATTGCATATTTCCTGAGGGGTGTACTGGTCAAAGAATTTTGAAAATCAGTGAACATTTGAAGAACTGGTTAAAACTTAAGAATTAGCAATTTTTTGACTGTGCAGGTATTTATTTGGTACGGAGAGTATCTCGCAGTGCTCGTTCTAAAAACATAAAACCCACGAAAGCCCTGAAACCCACAAATTGTGCCTTTTGTAATGTGGGTTTTGCCAAATATACTCACAAGGCCGAGCTTTTTCAAAACAGGTTTTGTTCAGAGATGTTGGTGTTGTTATGTTCTATAGGAAGTGGCTTCGCGGACCATGAAACGCGTTGCACAGCGCACAACCTCGACTTATGCACGTGCTGCGGAGGCCAGTAGAGAATTTGCTCGTTTTTTTTGTTAGGAATTCTCAACTTGGCATATCTGTAGCCAACCATGGTGTATGAAGACCGAAGTTTTTGGTATTAGACTGATTCTGTGATTTGGCGTGTTATTTGCATGATTAGCTTGGCCGAAGGAAGGTTGTGATTCTGCTTGTGTCTATTTGGCCACGGGATTGATCGACATTTTTTGAATGGATTTTGATTAAATAGGTGGGAGGTGTGGGGCATGGCCCAAGTGGCATGTTGTTATTTTATGGTGACAATCATGGTCCAAGGTCCTTTAGTTCATGATTTTTGTCAGAACTCATTATTTGCTATAACAGTTTCTGTAGAGAGCAAGGAATATGACAGTCAGCTGTGGACTGTTAGAATCTACTGTGATTTATGATTATCATGATAATAAGTGCCAATCTTTGCAGTGCTGTTTTCATGCCACTACTATTGCAACAGTTCACCCAGTTCATCTGATATAATAGCACAGCACCTGGAAAAGCTGGTTGTTTACCTTAGGACCAAGCCGATCGATAATGGGCCGGACTGGTGACGGAAAGGTCCCAGGATCAACTCCGAGTCAGGGCACTGTCAGGTAACAACCCTGGGCTCGTTTTTTACACACATGTGCCTCTATGTCACCAAGCAGTATAATTCGGTGTCAGTCAATCGGTGACACTCCTTGGCTGGGAAGGTAACCGCGGGCCTGGTTGAAAGTAATGGCAGCCTAGTGCCCACTACTGGGTTTATGATCGACTCCAGCTCCTACACTCGTTGTTGAGTATGGGTGCCTTTATCTTACCTTTACCTTACACTGTGTTTACTTTATACTGAGTTGTTGTGTTGTCGTGCAGGGCGGTCAAAAGGCTGGATCTAGGAAGAGCTGGGGCTGGTCATTGTTCAGCGTGATGTTCTAGATCTTCATTGGCAGCTTAACCAAAGCCATCCAGCAGCAGCACTGTTCTCTTTCTGATTATGACAAAAACTGTATTCACGTTGACGGAGTATGCCGACAGTGTAAACGTTGATCTGATATTTCGTAGAGGCGCAGGTTCGGGTTCTGCGACTGAGTTGTTTGTTGACTGCCTGCTGTAGTTATTATGTTCCTCCTTCTGGCTTCTATCATGTTGAGTGGGTTTGCACTACTTGACTTTGTATTGCAGGGTTCCCATGACATTCGGAAAGTCCTGGATTTTTTAGACCTTTGACAGCATTTGAAAATTGGGTTTCGGTTACTGATAAAAGCATTCACCAAAAGATGGATGCTTCTGTTACCAATTATTCATGTCCTCGTGATAGTTTATGTCTATAATTCATGTAGTGCGTATTTTCTGGCCTAGAAAATGAAGCCAGAGACCTGGAACAAAACCAGATATTTTTATGACACTAGAAGGTGGGAAGCCTGTATTTTATATGTAGTGGAATTTGTCACTGTTAACTGCATTTGTGATACTGTGACAGCATCATCCACTGCCGTTAAGATGTAAACAATTCACAAGGTGTGGTTAAGCAAACATTTGAATTGAACTGATTGCTTTTAACTTAGTTGTTTAGTTGTCGAATAGCTTGTAGTGTTGGTCGCGCGTAGCAGAACTGTAAGTAGATACTAATCAGGTTCCGTGTTTGTATATCAAATAAAGACGTTATAAAAGTTTTGCAAGACAAAATTATGGAGGTTTTCACCAAAGAATGAACAGCATAGACCATGGTTTTTCACTTGAGAAAAAAACGAACTTATCAGTGTGCATTCTTTTTTATATTACTTGTAATCATGGCCTTCATTGCAGTGACTGTTTCTGATAAGAGACTGATCATCCTGGGGTTGCTGATTTCATGTTAGTTTGTTGTATCTGCATTGCTTAATATGGTTACAGAACCAAACAAGATGTCTAATATCAGCTGTATAGGAATAGTTGCACGGTACTGGTTTAAGCGTATGGTTTTCTTCTAAGTGTAAACATATTGTCTGACATGTACAGTAATTTGGTGTTTTTTGTGCGACTTGGATGAAGATTATGGATAACTGTTACAGGTCATGCTAGTGTTGAATAAGAACCTTGTGAAATGTCATAGGTAACAGTGACCTTCATTGGTAGTTTGCCCAGTGGACACATAGACAGGCTCACAGATAGTTGCGTGTTGATCTAAAGTGCAGAATTAAGTGTCACATTAATTTAATCTGGTAAGAGTTGTAGTAATCCTGCCCATATCAATCGCTGTTGGATCAGTTCTCAGGTTCTCTAAATTATACTGGATTTCTTTTCTTTGATACTAGTGAAGTGACTTTTTCGCCTTCCGATCATGTAAAAAGTTGAATTTCTAGACGGAAGATGTTTAACAAATGTGCAACCGTTTTCCAGTTTGTCAACAGATTTTGAGCGATTCGTGTGCTGACAAACAGTTCAATTTAAAGACGCCGTCATCGTGCTAAATATTTTGTTGTCATTTTTCAGGAAAATTGTTGAGTGAGTTTTGTTGTTGCATAACATCTTAGTGTATTCTAAATTTACAGACTGCATTACAGACTGCAAAGGTTGATTAAGCGTGCCCATACTAGAGACCTTGGTGTAGATAATGTGCATCTTTGAATTGATATGTAGACTCAGCACCCTGCTTAGCAATCCTGCCTTGTTTTATTTTCCATCTTTCATGAATCCATGTGTAGTAATTTTTCCAACTTTCCACTTGTTAGCATCTACTTGCAAAGTAATCTCCAATATACTAATATAGGACATTTTTCACATGACGCTACTGTGAATAATGCTATTTTATGATGTGGTTTTGTGCTAGTTCGTGTATGTATATAATTTAAGGTCTTTGGCAGCATATTACCATTGAGGATAGAAACTGCATTTGCTCCGCCAGCAAAATGTATAGTTGTCTACTTTCAATCACTGATTAACTGACTCTTTATGTGTAATTACTCCAGAAGTGAATGCTTGAGAAGTGCTGTAGCAAGGCTTGTAGGTCAGTGCCTGTCCCATGCTCCAACCAAAAGCATTACAACCAGTGCAGATTTTCAAGTAAGGCGGGAACGTTAAAAAGTTTGCACTTATAAGAAAGACTTAAGCTTCTTTTTGCATTTTTAATGTGCTGTGCGAGCTAATTTGTGCGTTTAAAGATCTCGCATACAGAAATGTGCTGCACTGCAGTTTTTCAGCCTATCTGCCTGGCACAGTTCTCTACTAGTGGTTATAGAAAGCTATTAGACACAACAGCCTGTATGTGAAGTACCACACCGAATGGTGCATTAACTTTGAGTATATTTTGTACGGACAGTATCGTCAGTGTTGTAGTAAACTGGTTACAAAGACATCATCGACATTCAATGGCCTGCAAAACTGCGCTCTTATAGTATCATCTGAAAATAACGTTAGCCGAGTTGTAAAGTCTGAGGAATTGTGAAACGGATTTTACCGATGATGAATCAGCGATGTGCTGGATGTCCAGCTGATTGTTGTTCCTATTGTAATCAACATTTATCTAGCAAAGTATCTGTCAAATGATTGTAGTTTTGTTCACTTTTTTAGAATAAAATTGCCAATGGCTGTGTTTGTTGACTTGCGAGGGCAAGTTGGGTGCTGAAGAAACAGTTTGTAATTCATAACGGAATGATCAAAGAATACAGCAGTTACACTGAAATATTTCGATTAAATGCACATAGTCTACAAAAACAAACCTGTAGACAACATGGCAAGTGCTAACAGCCACAGAACACTTGTCTAACAATAGGGGTCGCTTTCAGTTTGCAGCTTAGCAATCCAGTATTGCACGATTATGCATTATATTTTATAATCACCTCAAAGCAGAAAAGTGAATGAATGGATAAGGACTGCAACCAATTTTTTAATCGATTAATTTAAGAAAATAATCGAAACTCGTTAATTTTTGTAGTCAAGACAAACTGTGAAAGGTGTAGAATTCACTAGTTGTTATCTTCTGTAAAATGCAGCAAAATCAAAAAAGGACAAACTATGTAGTCAAAGTCATAAGTGCAGACTGCTAAACTAATGCTGTACAAGCAAAAATCTTGATGACATGTCCGAATTTTAATTTTAGAATTTAAATCGATAAAAAAATTTAAATCAGTGGACTTTTTTAACCATTAATCCATTAATTAATTGCTAATTTCTGCAGCCCTAGCATAGAGTGGACACTGATAAAGCTATAAAGGGGATGTCAGACGAATGACAAAATCGGCCGATTTTATCTGCCGACAAAATCGCTCGACAAAAATTTGCCGTGTGTCATGCAAAAATCACACGATTTTGTCAGCCGACAAAATCGCCAAATTTTGTCGGCCAAGATAGAGCATGGTCTATCTTTGACGATTTTGTTGGCCGACTTTTTGTACATTGGACAACAAATTTTGTTTATGTTGCCATGGTGATTGTTTACAACGGAAGATGAATATTTATTTTAGTTATTTATTGTGGTTGTTATTATTTTCTTTCATTAGGTGCAGAAAAAAAGTGATGCAAGTATTATTTTGCGATCTGCATTTGGCTGTTGTGCTAGCTGACATCGTGCGAAGTAGCAGACAAAAATATCGGCCGTGTGTCATGGTTCACCGATTTTGTCGGGCAACTCAACCACGCCCAAAAAAGTCGGCCGATTTTGTCGTTCGTCTGACATCCCCTTAAGGTTCATGTTCAGCATTGTTGCTGCAGTACTAGGACTCTTCTTTCTCCTTCTCTACGTTTTCTTTTTCAGCGATGTAATCTTCTGGCCTAAACAACATTGTCACAACATTATGTAAACTAAAAAAAGCACAACAGAAACTTAAATGCTTCATGCCCCACACCCACACTGATACACTGAAAAACAGCGATGTAATATTTCTGCAGTACAAATCATGCAAATTCTTCACAACAGACTTTCAACGGTATGGCAACAATGATGTACGTACAATAAATGTAAAATACCGTAAAACTGCTAATAGAAACCCCAGGCTTCTATTAGAACATTTGACTTAGACCCCCAGCTTTTATTTGAGACCCAGATTTTATTAAAACATTGTCAACCTGGCATACCAGGGTAATACACTTTTTCTCTGTTTAGTGTGCACAATACTATTATCACAATACAATTTGGAGCGAGTGTATAAGACTACTGCACATACAACTTACTAATCACTACAACTACAACTGCTAGTACACTTAACAACAACGACTTGAATGTTCGGCTTATATTGAAGACCCGGCTAATATTAGGGACCTGGCTTTTATTTGAGACCTGGCTTCAATTAAAACATCAGTCTCAGACCCGGGCTTGTATTAGAGACTTGGCTACTATATGAGACCCAGTTTGTATTAGCAGTTTTATTTGTGAAGCTCGTTTATCACTATTGTCATGTAACTAGTATGCCAGGTTCCAAAAAGCACTGGGGGGGGGTTCCTTACTCACGTACATGAAAACTGCTAAAAAAATCTTCGTGCTGGAAAAAAGCAGCGGTACTTCTACCTTAAGTATTCAACACATGCTGGTATGACAGCTTGCTGGCAAAAAACTGCACTACAGCCCAAGCGAATAGTTTCTGCCATAAAATACTGCAATAAAGTAATCATTGCAGATCCAACTAAAACCATATATCTGCAAAGCATTGTGTAATATAAATGTTAAAATTACCTATGTATTTAGTCAATGCAATGTCATATCGTTTATTTCAAAAACAGAAATTATATCAAGTTCTAGATTTTTGTGGAACTAAAAGGAGGAATTCTTATTTCACAAAGCCCATTTTTTGACTTTTACTCTGATGCCAGTTGCTTACAAGTTTTTGACAAAGAAGTATTTAACATGATACCAGTCAAAAAGGCGAGGAAAGTTCTCTCGCTCTTTGGCCGAGAATTCATCGAGTCTCCGAGGCATTGGCATTACTTGTCTTATCTGTCCAGTCAGATTGGCTCGAATATCATCCGGTATTGTCTGCAATACATAGCACTAAACATTATCAGATGACTGGCTATTTGCATCATAAATGAACACATACCAGATATTAGTACCTTAGGCTAACTGTATAGTTCACATAGAATAACTAGAAAAATCCATATCAGAAAAACTTACCAAAGCGCTGGATAATTACAAAAATTTTTGGACCTAAACTGACGTAGATCAGTCCGAACTCAAACAGAACGGTCCACTTCGGCAAAAAATACTGCTGAAAATATTCCGCTCATAAGAAATAATTACAAAAGAGTACAGAATCAGCCTCGATGGGAATGTAGGTAACAATGATACACACACAAATGCCAAACTACAAATTCAGCCAAAAAACATACTGCATCAAACAACAGTCCGTAATGACAGCATTATAACAGTTACAAAACTAGAAGGCACTCGTAAGAGTGCATATCTCTGCCATGTGAAGTAATTTAAACATTACGACTACTACTACTACTAGGGAATGCAAACCCGGCGGGTATTTTTCAAACCCGGGTTTATGGGTTTGACGGCCTCCAAACACGGGCTGTCAAACCCATAAACCCGGGTTTGGAGGCTGGGTATCCAGCGGGCGGCCGGTAGTTACCATAGTGTAGGCCTACACTTAATGGGCAAAGGTCAGAGGCAGACTTGAGAGTCGGGAGCCGCAGAATAATCTGAAAGTGCTTAGATATATTATGGAAGTGAGTTAAAACAATACGAGGTCTACAAGCTTATTGCCATTACTGTACTGCCTGTATTGACTCCACGAGACTATTTATGAGCAATGAGCATAGGGCTAGGTTGTAACATTGCAAAGAAAATATGAGATACGGCCAGTTACCATCGAAAAGCGCACATTTTTCATACCCTCTCTATTTAACTCCAAATCAGAAACTGTTTCCCTTGCACTGCATCATCCAAATTTTGCAAGCCTAGGTTATACTTTGACAGCGCTAATTATTCGTGTAAAAAGCTTTTTCTATCTACTGGTTAGCCACAATATGTCTGTTATAGACCTAAACAGACAGACAGACAGACCGACAGATGACAACTCGTAAAAAAAGCCAAATTAAGCCTTCAAGCTTACAGCTTAACATTCGGCTTTAAAAAGTGCATGTGAAAGCAATCACTAGCAATTTTATACTGCATAGGCCTACTGACTGGCACCTAAAACTAAACCTGTAAACCCGGGTTTTTGCCCACTGTCAAAACTGGGTTTACGGGTTTGAAAACGGCCAAGTTTACCCGGGTTTTCGGGTACCCAGGTTGCATTCCCTAACTATTACTACTACACATATCCCTACAACTACAGCTGATAAGGTGTGCAGACATCAGGATGTTTTGCCTGTCCTGATGTCTGCTTGTGTACGACATGTGGAGATAATGACGAGTCATCGTGTACACACACACACACACACACAACGACGGACAGAACGACCAATTTCTTAATCTCCTCCAATGTTCACTACATTCACCGTGGCAGAGATATTAACTCAGTATGTTGCGTCAGAGCACAGAAAAAAACTTACATCATCGGGAAACAGGTGCAGTTTTTGCATCATTGGCCGCCGCAGTAAGTTGCCTTTAATTGTAGCGTAAACAGCCCTGTACATGACCTGACACGGCAGCAGGAGTTACACCAATCAATCAAATGGGTACATTCATTACAGTCAAATTAAAAACAGGGTTCCCACTATTTCACTCACAAAAAATCCAGGAATTTCCAGGACCCCTGTGACTGAGCTGAGTTAAAAATATCTGTTATTATCACCTCACCTTCCTTTACATTCAGTTCACACTTTATCATTACAAACTGCATACTCAAAAACAGCATTGCATACTTATCCAGTGACAAATATGTGATACACAATAACAAAACACAGTAACAAATTACAGGCTTCTATCAGTGTTTAAAGTGAGTGAGTAGTTTCTTAACGGCACATCAGCACAAAATAGGCCATTCAGTGCCAGATCAGTGTTTAAAGGCAAACTTGAACATTGTAAAAATCTGACAGAGCCTTCTCAAAGCATGTACATGTCCTCAGCGTTTCTGGATAAGCCCCTAGCATGGTGCCACTTGTGACCCATCCTTCCACGGCATCTTTCAGAAGACTCTGCTTCTTTCCAGATGGAAAAACAAGACAACTGCATCATCTTACATTCGGTTAAATTCCAACCACTAGTTCCCAATATAACCATTGTCTACAGCAGTATAGTAATGCTGTGGTTACATGTACAATAAAACCTTCACAAACTTTGTCACAAAATACTGTATAAAAATCAAGATTAATAAACTGATACTGCTTGGTGCAACAAAATACTTGACTTTTTCTTTTGTAACTGGCCAGATAACTGTTGTACTCTAATGCTTGGATGCTGTAACAATGAAATAATGACATATGTAACTCACTTGTGTTGGATCAGCCTCATGTACTTTGTACGCTCGAATTTCTTTATGACCCTTTGCATAGCTGTTTACATGAAACATAAGTCACATAATTTCACAATATGTAACAGAAAAGTTGCAATTAGTGATTACAGCCGAACATGCAATTTTTCAGTAAAATATGTTACTACAAAACTGTATTAAGTTTCTTGTCAAAAATGTTGAAAAATTCAGCAGTGCAGTCGAAACACTGTACTTCAGAATCTACATAAGTTTAATTGATTAATGTAAAAACACTGCGTACAGTACAACGGCAACAAGATGACATACAGTATCAACTTAAACTGTCTGTACACAAAATATATATAAAATGTTTATCTGTTAACAAAGTGTGAAAAAATTTCAAACTGCATGCAACAAATATCTGATGCAACATGAAGGAGAAACAGAAAAACACAATGTACTTCGAACCCTGTGTAATGATGATAGAAGAATGTCCGCCAAAGATCGCCTTCCATTGCAACATGCCGAGTGTTTATAACAACAACATGGTCTCCCACATCACCTAGAGTTCATCATCATCATTACCACCATCATCATCATCAACAAATAGCCGGAAGCAGGCCAAAGGCCTCTATTTAAATCTAAAGTAGATACTTTAACAAAAATATCAATCAACAAAAAACTAAACTAATACTGTTTTTACACTGACTTCCGGTACCAGATGACGGACTTATAATCATAATACAAACCAAAACCATGCCAGAGCAAATCTAAACGTCTCTTGAAACTACTAACACTACATGCTGATACAACATCATCAGATAGCGAGTTCCATAGCTTAACTAGATACAATGAGGTCAGTTTCATTACAGAGCAAAAAGCTAAATTACATGATCAACAGCCAGATAAACAGCTGTATGGTTCACCAGGTACTATTTAGAACATGGGAGCTGAAACAAATTCTGCAATTTTTCTGAAATCATTGCTTGGTACAAGCACACACAAAATAACAATTATCAGTAAATATGAAAACCCGTTTGTTACCAAATTTAATACAAAGGTCTTAAGTATATTGAAGTTTCTAACATATCAATAACTCCAATCCTAACCACATAATAACCTTAATCCTCACTTATCCACAGAAATACAAAATTCAAATACAAGCAAAAATTACGAAGTTATAGTAAACATCAGTGGAATGTGAAATTCTGTAATATATCTGACAGTAAAAAAAGAAAAATATTAAAGCTGTCAAAGCATTAATTCTTTAACGAATTAACGCACTGCATTAATTTTTTTAACTCATTAATTAACGCATTACTAACGCACCCGTCAAGAGGGGGGTAAGGGAGGAAGTTTCCCCGGGCCCCGCGACATTTGGGGACCCCCACCTGTAGAATGTAGAAAGTTAGAAAGCAAAATAAAAGCACATTTTCAATAATAACTGACGTCATCATTAGCACAGAAATCCATTAACCTGTCATTTAAATAATATTTATTTACAGTAATGATGAAATGACAACTACAGTTTGGTTGTTTGAATTCATTCAATTGTCAAATAACCGTAGTTTAATGAAATATCGGAACTTTTGCTTTACACAATTATGAAAATTAAATAAATTTATGCATGGGCATTTTTTAACGCGCGTTCAATTTTTGAAAAATCGTTAACTTTTTAACGTGCGTTGATTTATCAACGCATTAATGCGTTAATTAACGCGTTAATTTGACACTCTAAAAACATTGCTTACTAAGTGGATGGTAGATTGGTTTGTGTTTTCCCTGCAAGTAAAGAGCAATAAGTCTTGCAGATTTGAATGGACTCTGCCACTTTGCATCATACAGCCACCAGAAGCGAGTGAACGTCGCCCATTGCTGTAACAAAAGGCAACAACAGATAATTTATACTAAGTAAACATAATACAAGTACAAATAACGCTGAACGAGCATTGGCTACGAGTAAAAAGTGGACTGCAAATGTGCGGATCTAGATGTCACAACAGGTACTGCTGTAGTCAAGCTGTAATTTATTAGCTTAACTATCTCCTAACCCTATTTTTAACCCTAACCATATCCCTAACCCTGATGCAACATCTGCAGATTTGTACATCCGCCGATCTGCTTTTAATCATCGTCCATAAGCATTCTATCACACTTCAGTGTAGCATAGATTGTTTCCCATTTGGAGGCATGCTCAATGCATCTACGTATATTAACTCACTAATTGGTGTATGTAACCAATGCGGCAATTATGTAATTTTCTTTCTTTCTGAGCTGACGACTGACTAACCTTCAACAAACCTAATATTACCAGTACTGTTATATCTCGCCCGACTTTCGGTGGCGGTAAATACTAAACTGCAGCCGGCCGGCCAACACAGCTGAGCGACCTTATTTGGACAACCCACGTCACGTGATCAACTAAGTTGGGCCCGGCTGCATTTTAGTACAGTTGTACTACTATGCAGCTATAGCTGCATTTTGAATGCTTAACATGTTCGTGCCAATAATTCTGCAGCCGGGCTAAGCCGGGCTGTAAGCATCGGCCGGCTGCATTTTAGTGCCATTTATGCATATGCAACTTGTGTATTTGATGAAATAATTTCACACGTTGATCGGTTGTTCAGTGAAGCATTTCATTAACTGTCATGTCTGCAACATTAATTGTTTAATACAAGCGAATCAATCAATAACTTTATTTCAGGAACAAGCCCGTATAAGATAGGTGGAACAGGAGAGACAGATACAATAAGCACAAAATACACATAATGTGGTCAGTAATACGATAAAACACAAGTCATAAAATCATAACAACTAACAGTGCTAAAATTATTAACAATAGCAAACAATAAGAAACACTTCTTTTTGAAAGTCTCTCCAGAACCAATGGCAGAAAAGAAGGATTGCATAAAGAGAAATTTCAACACAAGACTTAAAAGATGTCAGTAAACAACTTAGTTTTGTTATATACGGCTCAGATTTCACATAGATTTCGTAGATTGAAAGGCTTAAACATGCATTTTAGTGCATCGGCGCCGGCTGCATTTTAGCACAATTCTGCAGCCGGGCTGTAAGCATCGGCCGGCTGCAGCCGGCCGGTCGGCTGCATTTTAGTGCCAACCTTCGGTGGCAACATCCATAACTACCTGAACACGATGATGTGACATTGGTACACAACTGTCAACGGTTTATAAAACGCAAGAAAAGAACAATGATAAGCAATCTGTTATGATAATAACCAACAATAGCACTAATCATAAATAATCACACATTATCACTCAAATGTCGAAGAATATATAATTTAACGTAGAATATCTGACACACAATAATAATAGAGATGGGTCAATACGACGTTTTTCAAATCTGTATACGACGTCTACAACGATCGACAAACATCGGCGATAATAAAACAGAGGCGGCGCCAAAAAGGGCAGAGGAGCAGCTGCAGCTGTCCTTCGTGCCTTTGCTCTAGTCCCCCTTTTCCCGGCTGCCACAGTGTCCAGGAAAAAAATTTTGATGGTGACGAAGTTCATCTCGTAACAAATCAAGCATTTATTATACGGTATGTTAAGGAGTGACTTATTAAACGTCATGCTTGAAAGGCAACACGAATGTCTGTGATTTTTGGCATTTCAAAATATAAAAAGCAGGCAAATTTGCGGGTTTCGCTGAATGTCCAAAGGCTAAAAATGTTTCAGGTTCAGCGTGACGTATTAACCCCGGCCATTACCTGACCAAAGGGCCCTGTTCCTAGACGCCGCTATACGTATTTTGATGCACACAACATTTGGCCCGCACACACAAAATTATTGCCCATGCCCTGGCCCTTGCCTCCCCCCGTTTCCTCTCTCAGCTTCAGATTTCTAGCGCAGCCCATATGCAGTAAGAATAGGCCTATCGATATGGTGATAAGGGGTCACCCTGAATGAGGGCGCTAAATGATAGGGGGTGGGTAAAATTTGCGATTTTGAGCCAATAAGTCGTTGTATCTCAATAACGGTGCGAGATAGGGCCTAAGTTACTATTAATCACTAATAGGAAGTCGTACACTGGCTCTCGATTGTCACCAAATTCAATGACCTGGGATGACCTTGAACGCTTAAATAGGAGTTTTAATGAATTTTTTGTCAATTTCGGGCTGCAAGACACATTTTTCAAAGATGAATTGCGCCAAAACCAATTGAGATAGCCTAGACATGGACAAGCTGCGTATGAAATTTTCAGCATTAAACGCAGATTTCGACGGTCCAAGTCTCGATTTTCTAGGTTCAAAGAAATCTGCGCGCGAGGGCATCAAAGAGCGGTACCTCCGTAAAAGTCGCGACGAAATGGCTGGAGATAGACTGACAGTTTGCGAACAGAAACTGCTATAGGCTTTCGCGCCTCTCGTGAGCCTTAGCTCAAATTTCTTGTTTTTGTGTAGAATTTGCTCTGCGCTGAACTGTAACCGCTAGATTTTTGGCGAGCCACTATGTGGAGTCTTTGACACGATGCGCCGTATTTCGTCTGTAACTCATGTATTGTGGCTAAACCGTACGTAGTAGGGGATCGTCGATGCTAGATAGTTTTAGACGAGTTTCAATAAGCTGTCAATAGTAATCATGTTTCTATCTGCAATACCGCAGTTGGCCGCAGTTTTGAATAGACAGTGGCTTGCGGCCGCATGCGCCGAATTACCGTATCTTATCCTAGCGTTGACTGTAGCGTTCGATATAGCAGCGTCACTCTGACAAATCGTTTTCTTTCCGCGATCGGAAGTTCTACGTTGGCCTTCGAATATAGGGTTCGGTCGGCAACTTAGCAACACTGCGCTTTTGTATTCATGTGTTTTCGACGTTAACATCTTTACGCCTATATAGGCCTACTTGAATTTTTAGCGCACGCAGTAGGCTGGGCTACGGTTGACGCTAACAAGAAATCTGAGCTAATGCTCATGAGACGCACGAGAGCCTACGGCAGTTCCCGTTCGCAGGTAATCTTGGTCTATCTCCATCCATTTCGTCGCAATTCACTCTTTTGCAGCCAAAAAATGTCCAAAAAATTAATAAAAATCAATATTTTTAGGGTTCAGGTTCATTCAAGGTCATCGATGTTGACATTTCCAAGAAGCTCGTCGCCAGTGCTTGTTATAATAAGTAGTAGGCCTATGTTAGTGCCTATCTGCAACAGTGGCGTCATTTCACTAAATCCTTGGGGGGTCCACTCGCTCCC
>Ga0056128_1002065_pt1 | contig 23423 bp, 15 predicted proteins | sample WorMetLIZISLAND2_FD_71113 | JGI IMG/M metagenome (GOLD analysis project Ga0056128, IMG submission 71113) | Marine gutless worms symbiont microbial communities from Max Planck institute for Marine Microbiology, Germany - Olavius geniculatus... ... | reverse complement strand
ACTGCTAGTTCTAGACCTATATTAGATGCTGCTAATGCTTAGCCTCTGAGTACTGGCAGTGTCACTGTCAGTTGTCACAATAAACAAATTCCACACAAAAGTACAACTAAGTTGATAAAATGTTCATGCGTTAATCTTCCCAGCTCAGGGGGGAAAGCTAGGGGGGAAGCTTTCCCCCCTTGACCTAAATTGGAGACAGTTTGTCTCCATCCCCCCCTCTGTGGAAGGCCCTGTGTTGAACCGAATGAACGTGCATTGTTTTACGCGACACACTTGGAAAATTCATTGAACCTGATAAATTGTAGATTTGTTAGCCAAAATTTAGTTATAGATGATTACTCAAACAACCTAGTTAAAGATTTTTTACATGTATGATTTTTTAAGTTTATACAATGCTCTGTTAAGAAATCAACGTTTAGTTAAGATTTTTTTTATAGTTCTAGCTCCTTCAGCATAAACAGAAAATTCATCAGCAAAGCTGTTTATGCTGAAGGAGCTAGGAAAGACTAATTCCAACCCTAACCCTAAACCCACTAAACTTAGCTATAAACCTTAGCCTTTATTCTAACATTAACCCTAATTAACCCTTGCCCTAACCCTAAAACCAAACTTTAACCGTATTTCTAACCCTAAACCCTAACCTTAACATAACCCTAATATATTACCAGATATCACCACTAAGACTAACCCTAACTCTAAGACCTAACCCTAAACCAGGGGTCTCAAACCCATTTGGGGGTGCTGGCCACACTGCAAGATATCACTCAGTCGGGGGGCCGCATTGTTTTTAGAGACGACAAAATGTATTAAATGCTGTAATTAATATAAATGACGGAAGATTTCCGTGTACTTCTGCTTCTGCTTGTCACACTTCGAATCCAATACCTCCATCTGGAATACTTTGAAAACGCTTTCTGCGTCAACATCAAACGGAGTGGCAAAGAGTGCAAACTGCGGTCTAAGATTATTGAACTTTTGAAAACATTGGTCGAACACTGCAAGTAATCAAGAAATGACATAAGCATAATCGTTCAGGCGCCTTGGCTTGACTTCACTTAGGCCTACCACCTGAAGAGATGAGAAATGGTCCAAGTTGCCAGCGCCAGCTTTGGTCGCTGCCAGCATCAGCATGCGGCTCCACTAAATAGAACGCAAATGAGAAAAACAGTAGTTTCGCTGAATTACTGGAAAAAATGCTGTAAAATGAATAAAACGACTTATTTTTATCCAAAATTTTTACAATTTCAGATAATGTGTCGTGGGCCGCAATTAACGCCTTCGCGGGCCGCACGAGGCCAGTGGGCCGTAAGTTTGAGACCCCTGCCCTAAACCCTTATGGTTAGGTTAGGACCTAACCTAACTGTAATTTTTGTACCTAAAAAATGAATAAATCTAAAAAGTCTAAAAACCTAGGTTTTGTGAATTTGGCATTAAATTACTGTTAACAGTAAAAAATACTCTTAACAACGCCCGGAACGCTGCCATATTGATGGCGAGATGTACATGTAAGGAAATTGCTTTTGAACAAAAACAAAGAAAAAAACCGTAAATTTTGTTTTAGATATCAACTATTAGGACTCAGTAGTATGCAAAAAAGTAATTTAGAATGCAATGATCCGAGGACAGGTTGATAACTCTTGGCCTACAGTTTTGTATCATTTATTGTAACTTTGCTTTTGTGATATGTGAATTTGTCTGTCTGGTGATTTGCAGTGTTTGAACAGTACCAGAAGGCACGTATGCAGTTTGTGCAGACCATAGCTGAGCAGTCGTCTCGACCTCAGAACATTGAGATTCTACAGAATGCAGGCGTGATGTCACTGTTGAGGTCGCTATTGCTGGATACTGTGCCCAGCATACAGCAGACTGCAGCACTGGCCCTTGGTCGACTTGCTAATTACAATGACAACCTGGCTGAAGCTGTTGTGAAGGGAGATATCCTTCCTCAGCTTGTCTACTCGCTATCGGAGCAGAATGTAAGTATCTTCAATAATTATGTATTAAAAGAAGATGTTATGTTACTGATAATTACTGATACATATTCTGAGCTTTGGCAGTTGCCATGTCATTCACATGAATAAAGCTTATCGGGCTGGAAAAGAACCTTATGCTTAGTAGCTTTTGTGAAAACTTTTTGGCACCTACTAAACAGGATGCTAGTAAATATAAATTATAAATGTAAAAAGAAGTGCATTATGGATGAGAGCATGCAAGCAAAATGCTGCATGGCTGCTTATACTTTCTGAACAAACATAGTCTAACTAACGAAACATTATGTCATTTTATGTAAACTGAGTTAACCGAAATGCTAAAATGTTGTTTGTGGCATCATTTGCAGAGGTTCTACAAGAAGGCAGCAGCATTTGTTCTACGTGCCGTTGCAAAGCACTCTCCTGAGCTGGCCCAGTCCGTGGTTGACTGTGGTGCCTTGGATGCTCTTGTTATCTGCCTCGAGGAATTTGACCCGGGAGTCAAGGAAGCTGCAGCATGGGCGCTGGGTTATATTGCACGCCACAATGCTGGTAAAATGTTACACCAATAGTAATTCATTACTAGTATAATGTTTATATTTTAGTCTGCTTTTGACACTCAATAATTTCTCTTTGGTATATAGCTTAAAGTCAGTTTGTTTTTGGAGTATCTCATGAAATAAATGCTGTCAGTGAACTGTGATGAGTTTCAGGACCAGAAAATCTTACCATTGCTAACACAAATCTTTTATCTGATTACATTTTACCCCCATTATTTACAAATGTTTATTAATTTGTATGCTGTAACTATAAAAATTGTATAGAAGTGAAAAATCAAAATAATGATGGCATGCATTTTTGATGATCTTTTGAGTCAACTAGTAAGCTCTTGTAAATTGTTGGTAAGTTTTGTGTGTTTTTTGAGTCTAGATTTTGTTTGAAAAATCACGTTGTTTTTTAACAGCCTCATATGTTGGATTTCTTTGTAACTTGTTAAACTTAGAACCTTTTACAACTATGCTCCAGAGCTTGCATCAGAGCATTTTATACTACTCCAAACATACACTGTGTCCGGAAAGAATTTGGCAATCGCTTCAGAAACTTATTGGGGATTGTGTATGAAACCTTACTCAGATTCGTTCAGATTTGACATTTCTGTTGCACGATGTTTAGGGGGTCATTTTCGGGATGCATTGTAGAGTTAAATACAGGTAATACAAGTCCTTGTATTGCACTGCAGACATTGTGTGATGTGCTCTTATGCCACTCCAGACATTGTGTATCGTGCTGTGTAGAGTTGGCCCAGTCAGTGGTGGACGCCGGGGCAGTCCCGCTGTTAATCCTCTGTCTACAGGAGCCTGAGCTGGCACTCAAGCGTGTAGCTGCATCGTCTCTGAGTGACGTCTGTAAGCATTCGCTGGAACTCGCTCAAACCGTCGTTGATGCCGGTGCTATTGCACACCTTGCCCAGATGATTCTCAACCCGGATGCTAAACTCAAGGTAGTCAAGTGACACTAAAGGCCGGTGTTTTCGTTTCTTACCTTTGCTACTTAAGAAGGATGTTATCATGTGACAGGATTTATTCATTTGTTCGTTCATTTGCCTGGCTGTCGGCTTTATTACACAAAAAATTTTGAACAGATTTTGGATGAAATTTCTTCAAGTGGCTGAACGTGAGCCAAGGAGGAACTGCTTCAATTTTAGTGGCTATCTGGAGTCACTTGTCGATTTTTATTGTCCAGGATTCTCTATCACTGGGAAATATATTTTGAATCAACGATTTGCAGTGCATGTCAGCAAGTTATTCATGAATGGATTTAATGAAATTTTTTGAGTGGTGCACTGCAGCCCAAGGACCATGCACCCAGATTTTCTTGGTGATGCAATTTAGGATCTGGTTCTTGGGTTCCTAAATTCTAATCCAGATCATATATTTATGCAGCAGCTGTATTGCATTTGTTACGTTTGCCATGTGGCAGTGTCATTTCTGGTGGAGGTCTGTGAGGTTTTAGCACTGATTTTGTTGTTTGCATAAATGTTTTAGCTACATGAAATGTGTGACTCTCAGTTTTCATTGAAAGCTAATGGAATCTGAAGTCACAGTTGATTTGTATCTATTGTGTGGTGTGCTACAGAGGCAGGTGTTTTCTGCACTGAGTCATATTGCAAAGCACAATGTCGACCTGGCTGAAATGGTCGTTGAAGCGGATGTATTCCCGAGTGTTTTGACGTCACTTAAAGACACTGATGAATATTTGAAAAAGAACACTGCAACACTGATTCGCGAAATTTCCAAACACACGCCCGAGGTAGTATCTTCCTTAAGTCATTTGTATGCATAGGTGAGCTAAAAGGTATGTGGAATCTTTCAGAGTAAAATACTACAAAAGATGCAAGTCCTGATCTTTGCTCAGGATGAGTGATGAATTCATTGAACTGAAAAGTGTAGTTTATTAATGGAGTAATTGAAAATGGAAAATACGATAGAGTGAAAAGAGTTGATGTTTTGATAAAGCCCAGAATGGCTGGGTGAGTGGGTGTGTAATATAGTGGGCAGTAAGGCAACAATAGCATTTAATTGTTAGCTACAAATGCTAACCATTCATTTGACCGACAATAATTCTGACCACTGAATGTCAACAGCTGTTGTCACTGCTGAAATAAGTTTCACAGTTCGTTCGTTTTTGCTTTATGTGTTTATGCCACGGCAACTAATAATGCAGTGTTCTCTGTACATGTGACTCACTTCTGCAATCTACATCATGGACGCCCTTGTGCTGCCTTGCCAAGCCAAATAATGCAATTGATTTATTGTTTGTTTGGTTTTGGTAGGTTTTTTATTAATTGATCTAATTGATTATTTTTCTGTCTAACTGGTGAATGTTTCTGTGCGTGTAGTTATCGCAGCTGATAGTCAACGCAGGTGGTGTGGCAGCTATGGTCGACTATGTAGGTGATACTTGTGGAAACATTCGTCTGCCTGGAATCATGATGTTGGGCTATGTCGCTGCTCATTCGGAGAATCTTGCAATGGCCGTCATTGTCTCCAAGGTAATAGGCTCTGCTGGTTTTGATGTGACACTGTGGCTTAATTAGACTGCATTTCGGGTCTTGTTTGTTCCTTTATCCATCCATCTGACTCTCTATTTGTCTCATGTAGGCCTTTAACTAGAAAATAAAAGGCACAGGAAAACCAGAATTGGCTTAAACGTTTTACAAGGCAGTAGTAATTAGTGCCCTAGTTTTATGTTTAAATGGTCAAAAATCATCATTAGGGTTTACAGTCAGTAGGTGACTACGCACATGGGGGTTGAAAACGTCTAATTAAAAGCAAACATTGTAATAGCTAAAGGTTTAGATCTTTGCTGATGTCAGTAGAACTTTGTTGGAGAAGCACATAGCACACAGTTGAAGCGCTGTATGATCCGTTGATAAACGTTGAAAGGTGAATGAATTCTCAAGTGTTCAGTAGAAGTATCGTTAAAACATTGAACAAAGCTAAGAGAAATAAGTGGAAGAGTATCAGTTGTTATTAATCATTGTTGCTGTGTGATGCAGGGCGTAGTGATGTTGTCACTGGCGCTGTGTGAGGAGCCTGAAGACCACCTCCAGGCAGCGGCAGCCTGGTCACTAGGACAGATCGGCCGACACACCCCAGAGCACTCCAAAGCCGTCGCTCAGGCCAACGTCTTTCCACGACTTCTACAGTGTTACGTCCGTACCGGCGCCTCAGAAGATCTCCAGACAAAGGTCTGTGATGTTGATTGTATTACGTCAATTTCATCGACTCAGCACCCGCTAGAAAGATGTGGATCCGTGACTCTCCGCAGTGGGGTCATTGGTTAAAAAGTAGATAGTTTTCCAACAGGCAGCTAGAAATTTCCAACAAAGGAGATTAATGGGGTTTTGCTAAAAATGTCAATTTTGCCTCTGAATTTCCTGCCTTGGGAAACATTCAAACCAATTTTCGTTTATTTGCACCTTTTTGTTGTCGACTTAGGACTAGAGCCTATATGAAACGGACGAGCAAGAGCGGTAATGCGGCCTTTAGAGCAATATTTCAGCAACATTTCTACCGTGTTGGCACAGGCAAAGAAGGCGCTGAAGAATCTGCTGCAGAAGTGTGTGTATCTGCCAGCACTTGAGCCGCTGCTGCACGACGCGCCACCGAATGTGCTCAAACACGTTGTGGGTCAGTTCAGCAAAGTGCTGCCACATGACGCCAAGGCTCGCCGTCTGTTCGTCACCAGCGGTGGACTGAAGAAGGTGCAGGAGATCAAAGCTGAGCCGGGCAGTGTACTGGCAGAGTACATCAACAGCATCAACAGCTGCTTCCCCGAGGAGATCGTCAAGTAAGACTAAGATTTTAATTTTCTGGCACGTGTTACTAAGGCCCTCCCTAAGTTCTGCTCTCAGGTGATAAGTGTGAACTTAGATTAATACCATCAACATCTGCTTCCCAGAAGAGATTGTCAAGTCAGATCAGATGCTTTGTTTACCTTACTGAACTTGCTAACCTAAGTGGAAAGTCTGTTTTGTCATTTTATCAGTAGACTAACAGTTCATTTGATGAATAAGCTATGAATATTTTTGATCACCGTCATCATGTCATCACCATTGGACGTTTATTAACAGTCAAATTAAAGATGTTAGGAAGACTTTTTAAAGAGCTAATAACGCGTTTTATGAAAAAAACAAAGCTGTACCCGGCGTTGATAAACGTCTGTACAATCTGTTACGTGTGTTTCTTTTCAGATACTATTCGCCCGGGTACTCAGAAGCTCTGCTGGAGAGAGTGGAGGAATATCACTGCGAATAGATTCATTAGGTCGACAAAACTTTACAGTAATAAATTCATCAATTACGACCAAAAAAATTGTTTGTACCTCAACGTTTCGACTTCCATCTGAAGTCTTTGTCAGAAGAATGAAAACAATCATTTCTTTTTCCGGTTCTTGGCACAGTAAGTAAGTCCTGTGCCAAGAAAGCGGTCGTACGCGTGGCTGAGTTGGTAGCTGCCTTCTTCGCGGTTCATGGCTTGTTGTCCCTCCTTGCGGATGTGAATTGCCTCCTTTATCCATCTGGTGGCTCTGTCAGGTTCCCTGTCAATCACCGACGCATCAGACCAGTTTATCACGTGGTTTTCTTGTAGAGCATGGTCGGTGAGAGCCGATTTGTTGTATTCTGCTGAAGAGCTGGAGCGCTGACTTCTGGTAAAAGCTCGCTTAGTTTTGAACTCCACTTCAGTTCTATGTTCTTGCAACCTGACACCAAGTTTTCTTCCTGTTTTACCTACATATGTCTTATCACAATTGGCGCATGAAACTTTATTAACAGATTCTGACGTCTGCTCTTTGTCTTCTTTCTTTTTTGGATGTACCAAAATGCTTCTGAGAGTCTCGCATGGTTTCATGGCACAAGGTACATTATATTTCCTCATGATCCTGGTGACCGCTTCAGATGTTCTCTCTACATAGGGAATCACCACTAATGATCGAGAAGGCAACTGATCTTGCTTTTTTTGTGTCTTCTGCTTTCTTTGTTGCATTTGGCTTTTTACTTTGTCAAAAGACCACTTTAAATAGCCGCACTTACATAGGGCGTCTTTAATGTGGGCCTCTTCCTGCTTTCTGTCCACAACGTCTGACACCAGGCACTGACTTCTTTCCATTAAGGTGGAAGTCGAAACGTTGAAGTACAAACAATTTTTTTTGTCGTAATTGATGAATTTATTACTGTGGAGGAATATCAGCCGGCGACGTAGCTACACAGCTTCATCATCTCGCCATCGCTGTCATTGACATCATCTGAACACTTAGACTCCAAACACTTTGTCTAACATCCTCCTAACCAGTGGAGTCGTGGCAGCTGTGGGGGAAAGGGGTAAGTGGGGGTGATTGTCCCCCCTCCTTCTTAAATTTTTCACTGTCAGAAAATTGTTGAAAAATCTTCTTGTTGTCGGAAAGTTGTCATCCAAAAAATGCAAAAATGGGGGTGGGGGGCTGAAAACCACAATTTTGGAAAAATTTAAAAGCCACATTGAAATTTTGAGCGCTCATAAGTTCTTCTGTCTGAAATTTACAAATTTTTGTTAGAATTTTGTCGGAAAATTGCAACTTTCTACCCCACCTGTTTTTTTTTAACCCACGACACCACTGCTTTTAACACACATACATACGTGCCTTTCCATTGCTTTTCGCTGTTTGGTCTTATTCCTTATTTATGGCGGGATGATTTCACTTGGACTCTGCTACACAGGCCTTGACCAGCTGTATTTATTTCTTTGTATTTATTTTATTTATTTGTTAAAGTTTGTAACGATTGTTGATTGTGTTGACTTACAGCAGAAACGTCAGAATGGCTGTGGTTGCCCTTGTGAAATATGTATTGCTGTGCACATATTGCCGAAAATGTTTATCAGAGTCAAACACATGTGGAAGACGGATGCAGAACATTGCATTTTTTTGCATGTACAAAGAAAACATTTTCGGTTCTTGCAATATCCGTCTGTGTGCAGCATTTTTTATATTTATTTTAACCTCTGCATGTAGGCCTAACCTCAGCCCAAAAAAGTTTAGCACTGTGCCGTCCAGCTTGCATGTTATCGATCATATAATGTTTCGATTATAATTAATTTTTTTTTGCTAATTATTGATGAACTGTGAAAAAACGTTGATGTATTACAATCACTGCTGTGTTTTACTTCAGCTTTGGTCACTAAACAGCTGTCAGTTGAGTGCTGTCATTTCTATGGTTTCATGCATGTGATACAAACTCCATAACTTCAAGTGACGTCATGGCAGGGGGCATATTGCCCCTCCCCCTCAAAAAAAAATTAGCTGTCAATTAATTGTCGGAAAATCTTGACCAAAATTTTGGTTCGTTTTGGGCCGAAAACCTTCATATTGCAAATATGTAAGGCAAAATTACAAGTTGTAAACTAATCCACCAAAGATCAAAATGAATGGAGCTTGGACGTTAACTAGCGGCAAGTCACTGCTTTAATCCGGCGTCTGGCTAATTTATCAGAACGGTTGGCTAATGGCATCAGTGGTGACCCGTCCCCGAAATGACTGTTATGTGTTGAGAGGGACGTTAAACCTCTATACTCTCGCATCAGTGGCGAAAGCTTCATTGAGCTATATTGATGCCGCCGCAGTCTAACGCAGGCGCAAACCGCAGACCCCACCCTTTAAGCTGCAGCGTTTAGATTTCAGAGCCTTTTATTACAGAGCCATTCTTAGCTCTGGCTATATGTAAAGTTTAGACAAATATTGCAGAAATCTTGCCAGAAAGTCAGCTGAATCGAATGCTAAACCATGTTTGTGTGCAGACGTCCACCTAAAGCCAACCGAAACCTCTTTTGACCTTTCCATCTGAAAAATTGGCACGCCGATTAGGCCTACTTTTCCCTAGGAACGTTTACGAAAATTTTGTTTTTTCCTGCATTTTTTGTTTTCGAGTTAGAAGCCGTATGCCTATACGGACGGACGGGCAAGACCCATAATACGACCTTCAGAACGGCCGCATAATAAAACATTCTAGCAACATGATTTCTTGCGCATAATCACAGCCTCGCAGACATGCGGTCATGTCAAACCAAACATAAAACGCCTTATCTGGCTTTCGCTCGAGACTGCGCCTTATATGTCTGCAGTGATCACAAGACGGCAACTGATTGTGTCGGCATTGTAAATTTGTAACGTGCCGCGATATTCGTGAACAATTTAATCGCCGCAGAACAACGCCAGTTTGCCCTGCATTACACTGTCAGTTATTGTCAAGGCAGTGATGGATAGTGCATCACTGCAGTGTGGCAGAATAATGCACAGTTGCACACGGCACAGCGCGGTATTATACCGTGTTCATCCCACTGGCACACTGCACACAATAGAGATGCAGTCGCCAGTACGTGAAATGCCGTCGCATCGCTGTATAAATTTACCATCGACGTTTACACTGCCGCGCATACTGGCTGATTGATTGGTCAATATCTAGCCGACTGCTGAAAAAGAGAATTTGCTTTTCTGCGACTCCCGGACTTATAACTGATGCGTTTTCATTCACGCGCGTTATCACAAATAATTGACAAATTGTCGTCTCCGCCCAGCGCTAAGAGCATTGCTGCTGCAAGGCGGGTTACGGTACGATAGGCTATTATAGTGCGTTGTGTGCATACATCAGACGAGCTGGAGGCTATCCTTAATCTCTTCTTACCACTGGAACGGCGTAAAACCCAACTAGAAGCCCAGCCGTCGCTAGGATAGGTTGTCAGTGACCTTTAGGGTCATCCAATATTGATTCTCATTTCATTTGAAAGGGCGTAGCCTATGCCACTTTCTGTCAGTAACCTTGGCCGTATCGCTCGCCGTTTCCGAGATATGGCCAGTTTCCAGTTTTTTTTCCTATCCCGTCAATTCAACCCCTAATTTGAAAATGTTCTCCTTGCACTAGACGACTGAAATTTTGCATGCGCGAGATTAATCACACACGGCTAATTGTTCGTGTAAGTTTTACCTTACGACCCACCCGTTAGCCAGAGTACATCCGTTACAGACGGACGTACAGACGGACAGACAACAATCATGCCAATATAGCTCGACCGTTATCTAAGTACGGTCGGCTAAAAGTGACAAAAAAATCACGCCTGCAGTGTCGACAAAACGTAATTTGGTTAGAAAAGTCCAGAGTCTTCCGTTTGCCGTGTTCCAGCAGCGTAATCAGTAAGGTGTGTCAATTTCAAACGAAGCGTAACTTGAAACATTACTGTCCCTAGACAGATTTTCAGTTATTGTCCAAGTAGTCCGTTTTATGCACTTTTATGCTTTATCGCTTAGACTGTAAACCAGTTGTCATTTGTGTCAGTGGCGTAGCCAGAAATGTCAATTAGGGCCTCCCCTCTCTTTTGTTTTTTTACCCTTCCATTTCATTCCCCTTTTCCTGCCCTTACTACCCCACTCTTATCTTTCTTTGCCCTACTTTTTCCCCTTCTCTTTCTTTTTCTTCACTTTCTTTTTTCCTGTCACCTCTCTTCCCTTTCTTTTTCCCTTTCTTTTCTATCCTCTCCTCTTCCATTTTTCTCTCTTCTTCTTTCATTCCCTCCTCTCTCCTGCCTCTTCCCTTTTCTCCTCAGAAATAGTAAGCTTACCCTCTAAATTTCAGCTAGGAGTCTTGGGGCGTCTGTGAATTCCCCCAGCGGGGTCTCGGGCGGAGCCGGCATCGCCTTACTGTCTTTAGTGAATGCATCGTCTACCCCTATTAAAACTGGTTAGAAGTAGGATGCCCTAGACAGTCTTCAGAGAAGACGATTTCTTCCCGGTTTTTTAGTCAATTCAGACAGCGCGGCATTGCTGAGTGTTGTATAAATCAGTCGGGTGCACGACGCTCTAATCGATTTAGCGTGCTGGCTGGGTGATTGCGACGCGTTTGGTGCAGTGCGAAAGAGAACCTTCTTGTGCGAAATCGATCGATTAATCAGACAGGTTTTTTTAATCAGTTACAACAGCGCACAGTTAAAATACAACAAACAGTGATCACGCATATCGGCACGATGCCGGGGTCGTCCATCCCCTATCAGCGCCAGGAAACAACCTCCCAAGTCGCACCAATCCCTCCCCTCTCTTCCCTCTCCTTTCTTTCCCTGCGTTTTTTCCATTCCCCACACTTCCTTCTCCCGCAAAAGAAATTGAGCTATAAGGTCTAGGAGAGCGCTCTGAGCATTTTAGTTAGGCGAAAAAATTTTCTGTCTTCCCGGTTGCAGCCGGAAAAAATAAGGACAGGAAACAGCGAAAAAAATTGTTATTTATTTTTTCATCATGACGTATCGTGTAATATTACCCAACAACTCATAAAAACATACTGACACACTAAATGGTACCAGTACTCTGGGTTTTCGAATCTTAAACTTCCCCAAACTCCTTATGTCGATGAGTTGTTTTGCCAGTATGCTTGGGTCAGTAGGTTAGTGTGCCAGTAGTAGGCCTAGCAATAATTGACTGTCGCGCGCTTGGCGCTAGACATCACTCTTTGTTGCACGCTGCTAAGTCTGCAGCTGCAGATTCTGTCTGTCTGTCTGTCTCTTTGTCCGCTCTATTTAGATCAACGCCGACCGATTGCTGCTATGGTACGGTCGACTTTTGTCTCATTGCCGTGGCAATGTGACCTGCGCTGGCAACAGCTACGCGGATAAATAGCCGATAAGCTTTTTATCCGGCTGCCAGTGTCCTATTCGGTGTGCCGTTTGACGGACGGAACGCGTGCTAGGCTGCTAGCAGTTTTTTTACGCGCGAAAGCAGCTACTGCTTTCAGCGCGTCTTAGCCATCGCAATCCTGTCCGTCTGTCCGCCTGTCACACGGGTGGATCAGTCAAAAACGGTGCAAGATAGGATCACAAAATCTTCACCGTCGGCTGCCTGGAAGACTTTAGTTTCAGGAACCGTAAAGCTTTTCCATAATTTCGAAGGGGGTCACCCCGAACGAGGGCGCTAAATGAGAAGGGGGTGGTGACTACAATACACCAGTCAACTCGTGTGTAGGCCTACATACTGCAATAGAATTTCGGCCGACCACGACAACTCGCCTCCTTCCTATACTAGGAAAAACGAATCGCCCATATAGCACCGATGTCATATCGGCATCGTCAAATACAAATACGCAATCAGAAGTAGCCTACACAAAAAATCTCACGTAATCAACGTTCAGTGAGCGCCGTGGAAAATCGACGCATCGCTGTTGACGACGTCGGACTTTCAAAAGACGGTTGCAACTTGCAGAATTTAGGGCAGGGGGAGAAGGGTCCAACCTCTCTCGTCGTAAGCGCCCCAGATCGACACAGAGTGGGTGCAGGGTAGAGGACAGTATTGTGAAAGTACGAAGACGTAACTATACAGTAAAGAATTGCGACTGCACAACGTCGATGCACGCTGCGCCGGCAACGCTCGTATAGTCGGATCAGATCAGATGTCGCTCGCTACTGCAGCCGCGGCTCAGCGACGAATGACGTCATTTCCGGTTGATGTGGTGAGCTGCGCGCGCACGCCGGATGCGCACTATACCGCTCTAGTCCACACTCTATACCATACGTCGCCGTATATAGAACTCGCGCTTTCATACTCGCCGCATTCAAATTTGATGAAAAGATAGCACCGACCGAGTAATAGTGTGATTATGCCAAATACGCGTCACTTTCTTGAGGCTGTTGACGAATACATTGCGTGTAACCTTGCCCTTTAACTTTTTAAGCTGAAAATTGGCACACCAACTGCTCCTGTTGGAGCAGTGCGTTTACAACATTTTTGTAATTATCTATGCTAGTTATGGACAAACAGATAAGACTCGAAGTGCGGTCTATAACAAAGATGCTGCTACATACTTCGAAAGCCTGCAGTCTACCAATGGTTGAATGCAAAGAATTCACGAAGTCGTTGTTAATGTATAAGAGCTATGGCCGACTTCGCGTGTTCGGAGATTGGTGTCGCTAAGGAAAAGCGCAAGCAGTACGAACTCCACTATTTCGATTTCTCGCGGATATGCAGCTGGTTGTACAACAAGTCCACATACAGCGTATCGAAGCAAGTGGAACTTTGGTTTGATTAGAGTTAGCTGCGGCACTGATCTAATACAGCGACGAAACAGCCGGCCGGCAATGCCACTAGTCGTGGGACTTGACTACAGAGCGACGAAGCCAAGATAACAGGTTTCTCTCGGAGGTCTCGTCTCGGCGACGACGATGATGCTTATCGTTCACTGCAGCAATTTACATGTAAGAATGAACGACGTCTTTCGTCGGCCGCGAATAGTCGCTAGTAGAGCTGTACGTTGCTGTCCCTCGCTGCTCGTAAAAGCATCTTCAACGACCAGCAAATCAGTGTCGAATTACGTCGCCAGTTCCATATAGTTTCTGCAAAAAAACTGAGAATTTGTCTCACTGTCTGCACGGAATGTCGTGCATGCAAACTATTGGCTCGACTGGGCATGATTGCGTCTACCTGTAGCAGGTGCCTCTGAGAACAATAGGTGTTGAAGGGGCGCCTTAGGCCTACATAGTTGCGTAATGATTGTAAAACGGTTTACATCTTACGGACGGTTAGCGCGACTGCCATCATTCGAGCGTCAACAGTCATATTACTATGATGGACAGCAGTCTCGTATCTATTCTACATTTTACAATATTGACCACTTTATTCTAATTCGCAAAGAAAAAAACAAACCAATCCTTGCAGCTGCAGACGGCATGACTGAAATGGTGCGCACGACATAAAAATGAAGGATCACCATGCAGTAGATACAGTAATGGTGGAAATGCAAGATTAGGCTGGATGGGTGCATAACAACCGTACAACCGTTATGGTCTGCAGACGAACTGTCACAGAGTCGATATGCAAACTGTTCGTCAGAGTGTTGTCATCTGGAGGGACTCACAGCTAGGCCTATACGTACATTATTCAGCTCTGCAGCCGCCGGTGTCTATCCGTGCGACTACAGCTTGCGCTAACGTTGTTACGAGGCGAGTGCTTTGATGCGCCATCATCAGTAGCGTCAGCATCTGCATCATTATCACCAGCAGCAGCAGCATACGTGACATCTGTGCGTAGCCTATAGCTGCGACAACTAGCCCATGTACACTTTGCACTGATGACATTTCGGAATCGATCTTTCTACTGTTAGGCCTTTTATTGACATGCGAAACTTGCTAATGCTGTAAAACTTTTGATTGTGTTGGCCTAAATTTCTGGTTTTCTCTCCGTTTTCTTTACGAGATGACCGGTTGACTTGCTTGATAAAAGGCACTAACGGCATGAGCGATAGATCGCGTCACTGCCAGTCATTAGGCTGGAGTCTATTACAGGCTGGGGAAAAACGGGGACGATGATCTATATATAAGCTACATCGAGAAGGCATTTGGGGGATTTAACTGCCTGGTCTCACGCAACTAGGCGCCATGAATCTCGCCTGCCTGCCGCATGGAATCAGTATCAGACGCACAACACGCTTCTTGGCGATCGTTCCCCAGTGACTAGCGAACTGCATGCTGAACTGACTGAGTGGCATATCAGTGGACAGTTAGCGCTATGGTTTTCATCTCAATCCCATCCAGGGTCGCGACTATAGGATACAATCAGATTTTGTGCACACACAATCGAATCCCATGGTCTCGCTGAAAGACTCTAAGAACTACGTATTGCGACGAGAATTGTATAGCGGCGTCGTCGACTTTAACCGGTGACCAAAGTAATTCGGTAAACGTCGCAATTTTTGGTTGGGCAAGGGGTTTAACTCTTAAATCTCCCTTTCTATGAAAGGAACAGAAACTCCCATCTAAAATGTACATCTTTAAACTCCGCAGGTTTATCTTCCAACATGCCAAGTGGCACGAAATTTTGTCAAACCGTTTAAACAAGGTTCACGAATGTGACAGACGACAGGCAGACAGACGACAGACCACGTTACAAAGAAATAGGCAGCTACGTATACATCTCCTGTGTACGATTTTACGTCAGGTTTGGCCTACTCCTTTTTATATACGTGATTATTTTTGTCTTCTCACTATTTTTTCGCATTCAAAGAAGAATAATGGCGCAACGTAGGCCACTGTTGTACAGAGCAGGTGGCTGAGTGCATTAGGCCCACTGCTTGGCGAGTGCTGACGCTCAGATGGGTTACAATCAAAGCCTGGATGTCATCGACATGCTGACAATGGCCTCGTTGTTGTTTTCCCTCGCGAGGCTTGTCCATGAGTTAATCCCAGCAGCATCTTTGCGGCAACCTAGATCCCGTGGACGAAGCAAACTGCATGCAACGACTGCTATCAATATTCATGGACTAATTTACTCCACCTCAGTATAGTGACTAATAGGCTAGACCAAGAACACTACATTGGATTCGTTTGAAAATGTTTCTGTTCTTCGCATATTATGACATTGTGAGCTCGACGAGTTTCTCAACAGACTAACCCCAGGCCTTAACAACAACAGCCTTGTTTATACTGGCCGTCAACCGTCGGCTGACCGCGATCCACCGAATCGGTTGACAATCGATCGATTAACCGTCGGTGAGATTCAACAGTCGGCAGACAACAATCAACCGCGGGTAGACGATTGAAAAGAGGGTTTTACAAAAAATCAACTAAAAAGGTACAGGCTCCGGGTACAACATGAGCAATGGTCCCTATTGCCCCATTTTCCTACCTTCTGTCACAACTTCACTGGTTTTTACTGCAAACAGTCTGCCAGTATTCGCTCGCAACTGAAGACACAGCGTACTTTTTTCGAGTCATTTCCTCATTGGTTGAAGTTACGAATAACACAGCAGAAGCGCGTGGCTTCGTTTAGTGATGCACGTAATCGACGAACATATTCGTAAATCGATACTCGATCTGTCGACGGGTCGACGACGCAGCTTGTCTGCACTCGTGTCGCTTCGTAACTCAATGACGACAACACGCGATTGCGTGACGACCTTCTAACGACCTTGCCGTAAGATAACCACAGCAGCTGATGGCATAGCATCTATCAATAATACAGGATGATGGCGCCATGCTGCAGCGACAGCTTCACCAGCCGTAAACATGTAGCGTAATTCACGCGTATTATGTGCAAATTTAACCGTCGCCATAAAAAGGCAATCAATTTGTATGTCACGGATAACATGATGACAACGATAATCACGGTGATGACGATTGTAACAAGATAAGATACCGAGTAAGGAGTGTCCACATGATTGTGCGAAACCAGACAATAACGTCATAACGCCATCAGCGAAGTTTTTTAATATTTTTCTGTCTTTCTTTTATTGTTTTTGTTTTACTACAACTATGTAGTATTAATAGCATCCGTAAGACTGGACTAGACCCCATTTCTTCACTGATGCCTTCCGCCATTAACCCTCTTGTGTCTGCAGAACTAGCCTATATTTCAGTCAATCAGCACAATTGAGTGATTGATTGAGTGTCGCTCTGCGTCGTCGTCGCCGAGAAGTGACTGATGGCAGCTGTCGACTGCAGCTCGGACAAAATTAGCTGATGCATTGTGTCGACAATTCGTCCTGCGCAAAAGACAAGCTTGAAGTTATCGACGCCCTTGGCAATTTGATCGAAATTGTACTATCAAACCGCGGCTGCATGTCGTACATCGCTGCTATTGTGCGTATAGCATGTTCGCTTAACTTATCGCTTAACATTGGCTATTTTCTATAACGAGTGCCTGAACCAAAGACTATAATCTCTGGCCTGAACGAGTCCTCCTGACCTTGAGGTATGCATGAAAGTAACTAAGCAAGCAATCTCAAGATGTCGGCGAAAGGTCCGCCATAATGTGACGCCCCGCACTAGAAAATTTAATCAGGAAGACTGACTATAATTTGGAATTGGCGACGAAAAAAAACACGAAAGCACATTTGCGAATGTACAGAGGTAGGGTATTTGAAACGTTTTGCAATTTTTACCGTGCAATGTGCACATGCAAAGCACTGAATTTTTCTCTGTAAATCTTCATCCGTTCGTCAGACTGTCTATCTGTAATGTTGATGACATATAGGTTGGGTCACTTGAAAAACAACAGACGAATAATTGCTCAGAGTCTTCACTTTTTGAAGCCTCGACATCTGCGATTTAACAAGACGATAGGCCCTGCACAAAAGTTCACATAAAATGGAGCAAAAAACCTGCAATATCTATGACAAGGGCAAGATAGGATCCAACAATCTAACCTTGGTCCTATCTTGCCCTTGTGAATAAAATGCGAAACGAAGTTCTCGGAACTAAGAGAAATTGATCGATAAACTCTGACTGATATTGCTATCGACGTATGTCGTGACCTGCAGAAATTGAAAGTAAATGAATTGCTAGGCGTTGTCATAGCAGGCGCTTTGATGGTTCCTTCCCCCCGTTATATCCATTGGCCATAGGGCTACATCAAGCACTCTGCTACAGATGACAAGTTTATTACATGCCCAGTCGTTTATCAATAGGGCCTACTGAAGTCTGCGTATAACGCGCTCTGATGATAGTAAAAATACATTCCCCTCAGAAAAAAAACAGAAGAGCAACAGTCTTACGTGTACAAGGCGACTGAACAAAACTTAGCTGACATTCAGTTCAGTCCTGTCGCTGTGTGCACGCCTTCAACGATAATAATTTTATTTGTGAAAATAAATTATAAATATGTTATTTTCTATATCTATGAAAAGCATAGATGTTAAAAACATTGATTTGCAAAGAAGAAAAAAACATAAAACACGTTTTTTCACTTTTATAAAAAAAACATTATAAAAACATGTATAAAAACATTAAACTGCAGATGTTTCCAGTCGCTACTTTTTTCGCCATTATACACGCAAAGAATATGTAACTCGGATAATTAAAAACAAAAACCTACCATTTGTAATGACTAAATGTACAGATCAAAAACAGCTGAACGCAATTTGCCCATGAGAAATAAATCATATTTGTAATTTTGTAGGGGGATACGTTTATGTTTTAACAAGAACAAAAAACACGACATTAAAAAGCACAAAAACATTTTTAAAAATAAAAACCATTAAAAAATTAAAACAAACATAAAAACATGTTTTTAAAAACTTTTATAAAAACATGAAAAATGTTTACATCTATGGTGGAAAATTACACTGTAACTTCGAGTGTACGGAAGATGATCAAGGAGGACACATTTTTCCGTATTGCGAACGCTTCACACAAATTATTTTACCACACCATATTGTGAACTATACTAAAGGCCCTATAGTGGTCGATGGTTGTGATCAAGGGTTCAGGCGCTGAGAGTTCAGCATTGCAGCGTGTGAGCCCACGGCGCATTATTTGGGGATTTTGCGCCTGCCTGGCTTCATTCGGGCTGCAGTATCACGGAATTTAATTTTGTCGAAAAATGGTCAAAGAACTATAATTTGGGACACACTGTAAGCCACGAGCGCAAAATATTGTTGCACCAAGAGCGTCTTTAGGGCGGGCTTGCGTCTTGAAACACATGAAAATGTGCGCCTACATCTGAATTGTACATCTGCCCATTCACATTTCCAAATACGTTTTTGTAAGTTTGTATGTATATGAGATTGTAGGCCTATGTACATTTTCGTGCGTATACCCGTGCGTTGTAGCACTATCCAGCTGAATGACTGCTTCTTGACTAGTGTCCGGAAACACGTGAGTTATGGGAATTAGGGTGCTACACGGGACACAAATGATGACAAATTGAGATATTCGCAGCGTAGTGCAGCGAGGCTTGTGCTGGAATGCTATTATGCATCCTATCAGAAGAGTCGAGACTACATTATGTATATGCGCGCATGGTATGACGGCTGCAGCATAAAACTCGGCACGTAAAACGATGCGAATGGCGAATTACGATTATGACGGTCAGTTGGTCACATCCGTAATACGTGCACTATAGGACCTACCATATCACCTGTACCATGGGCAATTAGCGTCATAGAGCTACGAGTTATTTTTGTTCTAACTGCATTAAATATTACTCAACTTTTTAAAAATTGAACGCCATATATAGGCCCTATAGCAGCGAATTTCCGTGTCAGACATTTTGGAAAATGTCATGAAATATTTCAAAGTTTTAAAATGCTTTTTGCAAGTTTTATTCAGGCTAAGTCTGAGTCTGACATCATCAAAAACTTACGCAAATGTGCCTAAAATCAAAAAAGTTACAAAACAGTTTTTGCTTACCATAGTGAAACTATGGCGAAACTTTTAGTGAAATATTGTTAAACTTAATTTATGTTTTTATTTATTGCGACATAACATAAACAACAAATGTTGGTAAAGAATTCAACCACAATCCAAAATCCAAACACTTCGTTTATATAATGTACTAGCATAGAAACACGTGCCGAGATTAGTTTTATAAAAGAAGCCCAGCTGTCGCTAGGGTAGGCCGACCGTACCGCCTATGTCCGAAGACAAGCGTCCGATTTCGGTTGCAGAAAGCAAGTGATTTTCCAGAGTGACTGCAGTCCCGTACAAGCTATGGTGACACTGCTATACCGAACGCTACAATTAATACTATGATACAATACGGTAATTCGCCAAGCGTGAGTGACAGCTGCATGCAAAAACTTTGCATTCCAAATTGCCGCCAAACTGCTGCAGATAGAGACATGGTTACTACTGACAGCCTGTAGAAACTTTTCACCGCCGTATCCAACGGCATGTGCCATCACCGATCCTTTACGACGTACCCTTTAGCCACAATACCGCACGACTGGCATAGCAGAGTGCGTAATGACCATTCAAGGTAATCCAAGGTCTATGATTTCCTGAAAATAGCTTATGCGACTTTCTATTAGTGATCAGTAGCAATATAGGTCTTGTCTTTATCTCACACCGTTTCTGCGATACGACGACTTATCCGTTAAAACGCACATTTTTACTACCCCCTCTATTCAACCCAAAATTTGAAAATGTTTCCCTTGCACTAAATCCCTAACATTTTGCATGCCAAGCGTGTTACACTCGGCTATTTAATCGTACAATAAGTTTTCCAGTAGGACTGTTTAGCCACAATGCATGCGTTACAGACAGACAACGACAGACAACACATCGTACCAAAGACTCGACCTTAACGGTCGACCAAAAATTATACTTACGATTAGGCTTATTTACCAGATTGGCCTATCGTCATGTGTGGCAGACAAGCAGAAAAAGACAAAAAAAGCCTGGCTGTCGCTAGAAAAAACGAGCTACAGCTTATACTGTTCCTGTTGCAGTACAGTACTGATCGATCTTCAAGGTCATCCAAGGTCGATGACTTTTATCTTATCTGAAAGCGCGTATGTGATTTTCTAGCAGTGCGTATTAATAGCAACCTGGTTCTATCTCTAACCGTTTCTGAGATACGGCCATTTATAGCTTGAAACTCTCCATTAAAAATTGCGGCCAAACCGCTGCAGATGGAAACATGGTTACTATTGACAGCCTATAGAAAGTTGCCAGCGCCCTAAGTTATCCAATGGTACCATCGCCGACCACCTACGATTTACTATTTAGTCACAATACCGCACGATTGGCAAGGTCATCCAAGATCATCGATTTTTATGTCATTTGAAAGCCAATATGCGACTTTCTACTATTGATCAATAGCAACCTAGGCCATATCTCGTACCGTTTTACCGCAATATATCAGTGACAGACGATGGACAGACAACACGCCATAGATCCCCTACAGCATAGCTGCATGTAGCGCGTCAACATTGCCCAGAAAAAAATTGACGCCGCGGTACGTCACAGCGCAAATATAGACAAACAGTTACACAGAAGACTGCACAGAACCAAATGTCTTTAATCATCACCGCGAGACTATGTATCATGTGCGGTCTGCCTTGGCTACCACGCAGCGATAGAGCAGCGCCCTTGCCTTCGCTAATTTATGGCATGCATGTGAAACGTCGATTTGTGTCACCCGCAACAATCGCTAAGTTTACCGACTGACATTTATGGGCAGCAGCAACATACGACAAGAGATTCTAGTATGAAATTGTAAAAAAAAACCGTAAAAAGTTATAGCGGCTTAGAACAAGAATAGAGTTTCTTGAATCTTCTTCAGAAACTTAAGTGGCCATGCGCTTTCCAGTTTCTACTTTTTATCCAGAAATTCAAGCAGTATCTTTTTGCGAATTGTAATTTATAAAGTGGCAAAAGTTGTCAATTTTGTTCATCATCGTTAAATGGCTTGCCGGTATCTTTAATTTACCGCTGATTGTCACTTTGTTAAAATTACTATCTACAAACGTTTACTTTTATTTACAAACACTTAAAACATAAAAAGTGTATTTAAAATTAAAAATAATTTAGTTAAAAATAGTACAAAATTGTTTCAGAAGATAAGTTTATTACGCTAGCTGTGAAAATTAATATTTCACAAGGTAGTGTAGCGACGCAGACTTAATTACCGGAGTATTGTACCAGCTGATTTTTGTATCCATGGTTGATGTAAACTTCCGGTCTCAGTAACTATGAATGAATACACTTACTACAGGAGTTAGCTCGGTCTACATTTGTTGGTTATAAGAGAAACACGGTAACAAGCGTCTGCAATACACTATGCACTTTAGATTGCATGCAAAACTTAAAGAATCTGTATCTGATCTGCAAAGTTATAGCACAACTTTGTTGACAGGGGAGTGCTGAGTTGACTGACTTGCCCGCTATGTTGTTGAAATTGTTTTAGAATTGAGCAGTATAAATGATTGGTTGATTGATTGACAGATGGTACATTGGTTATCGTGACAGATTGTATTACTGTGGCATGTTGTAATTGCTGTGACAGTAGAAGATGTTAGTTCCAGTGTTTACGCTGAAATTCAGTCACAAGATCAATCCTCACTTGTTGACAGTTGGCAACTATGATGGCACACGGCCTTGTCTTACCGGTGCCACAACTGGCGGCAAGGTATGTTATTTATATTTATTTGTTTTCATCATTTGAAAACCTGTCAGTCATTTACTTATACCATCATACTGCCAATAGACAAAAAGTTATTATCAGTCTGGGCCGAAGTGACACCAAATTTTATTATCAATTTGGGTAGCTATAGTGTCTAACTGCACAAACTATGAGTATGCCGAGTTTGAGTAAGCTTGCGCAGGTGCAACGCTACGAACCAGCAATAGAAGTTTTTCAACTTAGCTGTGCCGTCTAATTTTTATGCTACTGCAGAACTGCCTGAACATATAATTGTGCATATTTATCAAAAAATGGCAGTTCTAATAATGTTCCCTGTTATCCTGCAGACAGTCGTCAATCTCGTAATGCTGTCTATTGGAGGACACTGGACAGGGAGCTAAACTGATAGTCAAGATGACAAATAACAAGATAACAAATGAAAATGACAGCACTTTGACCAACCAAGACAACAGCGCATCAGCTGGCTCTATCATCTTTTCTGCACTGCAGCAGCACATCTGCTGCCAGTAGCTTGGGTAGGATGACTAAGCGAGCAACAGCTACCGGATATATGCAAAAGTTATTCGTGAAACGTGGCAGTCTTTCACTGGATTACCGTAAGTGCAGCGGACAAAAACTGGATTTACTTAAATGGTGAGCAAAGCCTTCAAGTGCCTTATCGGCATGATCAATGCGGTCTGGAGTCTAGGTGGACTGCTGATCAACTTTGCCAACAAGCAGTGTTTGAAATGATGACATCTGCTATTTGTACTCATCCCAATTCGCACTGAAAAAAATTTGCCACCAGTTTGAGTCCAGACTGAAAATACAATCTGGTGTCAGTCCAGCCCGGACTGATAATAACTTTTACTGCCAGCAGAAGCCCTGGCCTCTATTAGAACATTTTACTTAGACTTAGTGTTTTATCACCCGTGACCCACTGGTGTTAATGAAGGCATTTAATACATTCGTTCGCCCGATAGTGGAATATGCAACTGTTGTCTGGAACCCGTCTGCAAAAACCTCAATAAGAAGAATTGAAGCCGT